>ERZ795062.189-NODE-189-length-57523-cov-6.400571_pt1 | contig 57523 bp, 54 predicted proteins | sample MGYA00375146_ERZ795062 | MGnify/ENA primary metagenome ERZ795062 (study PRJEB30191, sample SAMN05720281) | activated sludge metagenome | isolation source: Anaerobic digester | place: USA | collected 2015-07-16 ...
AAGTTTTCCAAGATGGATCCGCAACCCGAGGTGCATATCCGGGGCGATCTGACGGCAAACTATGACGGCGTTGGTCGGGTCATCTTCGCGTGCCGGTCCGCAGGCATCTCGAAGATCGCGTTCCTGACCGAACCTGCAGCGCGTGGCGAATAGCCACCCCGCGCGCAGACAGAAGAAGGATTGAACCTATGGGAATGAACCTGGGTAATTCGAGTGGCGATGCGGACGTCATGGTCGACATGAACACCACACCGCTCATTGACGTGATGCTGGTGCTGCTGGTCATGCTGATCATCACCATTCCGATTCAGTTGCACTCGGTCAACATGAACATGCCGCCGCCGAGCCCCAACAAGCCGCTGGTGGAACCGGAAATCGTCAAGATCGACATTGACGAAAACAGCGTTGTGTACTGGAACGGTGCGGCAATGCCGAACCGGGCTGAACTTGAGGCAAAAATGATGACGGCGGCGGCGCAACAAACGCAGCCGGAAATCCATTTGCGGCCCAACAAACTCGCCAAGTACGAGATCGTTGCCTATGTGATGGCTGCCTCGCAACGCGCGGGACTGGTCAAGATGGGCATCCTCGGACACGAGCAATTCCTGTAAAGCGCTACGCCATAGAGCACGACGCCAAAAGCTGAAGAAAGCGCTGAACACGCATGGATTACACCTATAAACCCGCGAAATCGAGCAAGCGAACGATCGCCATCGCCGCCGTGCTCGCTCTGCACGCTTTCATTGTCTACGCGCTGGTCACCGGGCTGGCGCGCAAGGCAGTGGAAGTGATCAAGAAGCCGCTGGAAGCGAAGATCGTGGAGGAGGTCAAGTTGCCGCCGCCACCGCCACCGCCTCCACCGCCTCCGCCACCGCCGAAGCAGCCGAATCTGCCGCCACCGCCTCCCGCCGCGCCGCCGCCTCCGTACGTGCCGCCGGTTGAAGTCGTGGTGCAGGCACCGGCCGCGCCGACGATTACCACGACGACAACCGAACCGCCGAAGACCGATTACAAGATCGCGCCTCCGGTTCCGCCGGCACCGCCGGCACCGCCTGCGCCACCGCCGCGACCAGCGGTTACGCGTCTCGGCATGTCGGCGCTACCCAACCCGTGTCGCCCGGATTCGCCGCCGGCCCGCGACATGAACAAGGCAGGTATCGATCGCATCGACGGTACCATCCTCGCGACAGTCAATCCCGATGGTTCGTTCTCCAACGTTCGGGTCCGGGAAGTGACGCCAGGCAACATGCGCAATGCTGTACAGCGTACGTTCAATGGCCCGCTGACGGATCCAGCATGCCGTACCGAGAAATCGGACAGCAGCCACGAGGTTGAGATTCCGTTCACGATGAAGCTCGACTGATTGTTTCTGCCGGACCGACGCGTCGTCTGACGATGACGCGTCTGGATCGAACAGACGCAATTGCATGAAAAGGCGACCCTTGCGGTCGCTTTTTCTTTATGTACTGGCTGGCATCGCGGCTACGCTCGTGCGCGCCGAGAAGTCCTGCTCGCCCATCGGGAACGGTGGCCGAAGCACGATAATCTGCGGTCTTACCGCCTGAGATCCTTGTCATGCTGTTTCTAGTTACATGCAACAACGATCGCCGTCGTCGGCGAACTGTCGGCCTCTGCTCCACGCTGGAAGGGCGCCTCGACAACGACATACCGAATTTCCTGTGGGCCGTACAGGCGTCGTGGCGTATATGAGTCATCTGCGTGCAATTGCTTCTGCGCTGTTGCTGATGCCAGCGGCAGCCAGCAGTGCCAGCATGGACGTGACGCCAGTACAGTCGCTGGATGTGTCACGCTATATGGGGAGCTGGCACGAAATTGCGGCGATTCCGCAGTTCTTTCAACGCAAATGTGTTCGCGATACGCGGGCGACCTACTCCCTGGACCCAGGTCAGCCGTTGATCATTGTTGAAAACGTCTGTACCAGAGACGACGGCGGCAAGGAACGGGTTCTGGGCCGGGCGCGTCCAGTTGAAGGGCAAGCCGCATCACGCCTGGAAGTCACATTTCTCGATCTGTTTGGCGAGTACCGTTTCTGGGTCGCGGCCGACTATTGGGTCATCGCTCTTGACCCGCAATATCGCTGGGCAGTCGTCGGGCACCCTACACGGCGCTATGGATGGGTGCTGTCGCGTGAGCCGCGCCTTGCGCCAGTTGTGCTGGCAGAGATCATCGGGCGCATCAAATCGCAAGGTTACGACGCTTGCCAGTTTGTGGTGACGCCGCAGACCGGGGGGCTTTCCGTGCGGCGCCCGCTTTGTGAGGCTCTGCCGTGACGTGAGTCCTTTGTTGCCTGGAAGTCGTGGCCCTAAGGGCAGCTCACGACCTTTCGGGCGGCGGCATGTTGCGCAGAAACGAGTCAAGTTCGCCGGGCTTGGGGGTGTCGATCATGTCGAGCGAAAGGTCCCACTTCGGTGTGCCGTCCGTATCGTTGGCACCACGTGATTCCCAATCTGCCGACGGGAAATCGGCCGGTGTGCCGGCTGCAATTCCCTCGTGCAACTGCAGCAGCAAGAGAATGTCGCGGTAAGCGGCCAGACTGAAGCCCAACCGCGAGCCGCCGCGGTTGTCGTATAGCAGTTCCTCAAGAAACTTCTTGGCCTCAATCGTGCCCCAGTCCCGTTCGATGCGGGACACGAGGTGCGGAAAAGCCTCCAGTCCATCGTCCAGCGCGAGCTCGTGGCCGTAGTTGTCCCAATCTGGCATGCGGCCGTTGAACTGCTTGCGGAACCTGGGCGCCAACTCGTCGTATCCGGCACGGTTGTTGGTGCGTCGATAAAGGTCGAAGATCATCAGCCAGGGGGCTGGCGACGAGTGCTCGACATCCTGGCCTTCCTGGCTGTCAATGTGGGCACGCAAAATTTCGATGGCCTGATCGTTGCGCCCGAGATCCGAGTAGACCTGCGCTTCATCGGTAATCTGCGACAGCTCGGTCACATCGACATGTGACTCGGTGTCACGCAACTGGAACAACGGGCTGATCAGCCGGTCGGACGCCTCGCTGGCCTCCTTGGCAGTCATCGGCGCTGGGGGCGGTACCGCTGCCAGCGTTGAAGGCCCTTCGCCAGATGCTGGTGACGGTTCGCCCGCGCTTTGCGAGGTAGTCGCGCCAGCCGCTGTACGCAAGGTGGTCGTGTTGACGACGGTCTTCGTCGGCATCACCGTATCAAATTCGTCGCCGGTCTGCACCACGGTTACCGGTCCGGCGTTGGCGAACTGCACCTGCGCGCGTTGGGCCTGGCGCTGGCGCACGAGAAACACTATCAGGCCAAGCACCAGCAGGCTTGCCGGTATCCACAACCACTTTTTCCAATCCCAGTCAGTGGCCGTCGCGATGGTTGCTGCCGGCTTGCCAGGAGCATCTCCTGCGCCGGCTTTTGCGCCAGAGACAGACCCACCGCCAGCCGCAGCGATCTGCGCCTGAAGCTCGGCCAGACGTCGCTGGGCGACGACCAGATCTGCTTCCAGTCTGGGCGCGAGGTCTTCCTCAATCGGGGCGGCAAACAATCGGGCGCGCCGCTCCTTGGCGATGGCTGCCTGCAGCTCGTTGCCACCAGACGTCGCTGGCGTGCCTGCGACCATTGTGCTGGCATCAAAGCTCGGCAAGTCGCTGGAAATGCGCAGCCGCGGAATGGCCAATGCGGCAATGGAAGCATCCTCGATCGCAACACCTCCTGCCGCAGCGCCGCCCTGTACTCGCAACTCGTCAGCGGGCTGCGCAACGGGTTTCGTCTCGTCCCTGCGGGCGGTGGTTTGGGCCGCGCGGGAGGAGGGCGTGATGGGTGTCGCCGATGGCGAGTTGGTCGCGGCGTCCGCTGCACGCGGGACGCCAGGCCGGCGGTTCTTGTTGCGGGTTGCCGACCGTTCACGCGCATCGGGCGCGGACTTTGCGACCGCTCTTGCCGGGCCACCGGCCAGATTGTCATTCGCGCCGGTAGCAGGCTCGATCAGTGGCGGTGCGATCGCGGTCGGCGTGGCGGCCGCGGCAGCTGGCTCGCGATCGGTCAGCGGAGGAGGGTCGAGCAGAAGGGTGTATTCGCGACGTATCGGTGTGTCACAAATGGCCTCGACGGCGACGCGAACGACCGGCTCGTCAATGGATCGCGCGCTACGCACCAGCAGCCGTGGCGTGTTGCCCAAATCCAGCTCAATCCGAGCCTGACTGACCGAGGACAAGCCGTCTGCTCGGCTGGACGATGCGATGCGGAAGCAGCGTGCCTCCAGCGAGTCGCCGGCGGCGCCCAGCAGGGGAATACTCATGCGCAGGGGTTGCCCGAGGTAGGAGGTTACCTGCTCGGCGCCAAATGACAGCGCAAAGCCCGAGGGGGCAAATGCAGCCAGCCCAAGCGCAACTACCGCACGCAGATACACACGCTCCGATACGACCCGAGGCGTCAACCCATGCTCCCCACGATTACTTTTGATATGAACTCCGACCAGAGGGAGTGTAACCAAGAACCGCCGCCGGCCTGTCGCGCGCCGTCCTGTTCAGCCGATGGCATCGACGTTGAAAAACTCACGGCTGCCGCGCATCTGGGCGATGCGCTGGACAAGCAAGTCGAGGTGGTCGGGGTTGTCGACGAAGTTCAGACCGTCAGTGTTGACGAACAGCACCGGGGCCGCGTCGTAGCGGTGGAAAAGTCTGACATAGGCGTCGGACAGGCGGACGAGGTAGTCTGCTCCGACCGCCTGCTCATAGCGAATGCCGCGCTGCCGCACCCGTGCGAGCAGGGTGTCGGATGACGCCTGCAGCGTCAGCACCAGATCGGGGCGTGGCGACTGCGGCTGCAGATGCGCATACAGTCTGCGATACAGCGCCAGTTCATCCTCGGCCAGCGTGAGCTCGGCAAACAATGGATCTTTGTCGAGCATGAAGTCGGCGACCACCACGCGCTGAAACAAACTGAGTTGCGCCAGATGTTTCACCTGGTCGGCGCGCTGAAACAGAAAGTTCAGCTGCGTTGGCAAGGCGTAGCGAGAGGGCTCGGCGTAAAAACGGGCAAGAAATGGATTGTCCGCCGGGGCTTCCAGCAGGAGTTCAGCGCCAAGGCGTTCACCCAGAAGTCTTGCGAGGCTGGTCTTGCCGACTCCGATGGGGCCTTCGACGACAACGTAGCGCAGTCCGGTCAGATCCATCTCATGCCGCCTGCCTGACTGGTTGGACGGCGTTGATGGCGGCGGGCGGCATTGCCTGCAGCAGATCGGCCGCCTTGCCATGACCCGGAACCTCGGCGCCCGGTGCGATTTCCGCCAGCGGACGCAGGACGAAGGCGCGTACGTGCATCCTTGGATGGGGCAAGGTCAGCCTGGCCGAGTCGACGGTTCGATTGTCATAGAGCAGGATGTCGATATCGATGGTCCGCGGGGCGTTGCGTTCGTGGCCGCGCACGCGTCCGTGATCCTGCTCGATACGCATGGTGGCACTGAGCAGGGACTCCGGGTCAAGCATCGTGTCAATTGCGGCCACGGCATTGATGTAGTCAGGCTGCGCTGACACTGCGCCCCACGCAGCGCTTTGGTAGAGCGACGAGACAGCAACCACCACAATGCCGGGGATCTGTTGCAACGCCAGAATCGTACGCAGTACCTGCTGTTGCGGCTGCAGCAGGTTGCTGCCCAAGGCAAGGTAAGCCCGATGCCAGCCAACTCCAGGGGTGGCGACGTCAGCCATTCTTGCCGGCGGTTGGCCGCGCCAAGTCACTGCTACTCGATGCCGTTACCAGCGTCACCGGTGCCACCGTCACTGCTGTCATCGCGCCGCTTGCGGCCCCTTCCGCCGCGCGAGCGTCGCCGGCGCCCGCCTGCGTCGCTGGTGCCGCCGCCGTGCTTGAGTTGCGCGCGTTGCCGCTGGCTGATCAGCTCCTGGCGGATGTCCGGATCGGACTCGATGAAGTTGGTCCACCAGTCCGCCAGTTCCTGCTCGATCTCACCGGCCGCCGCGCGCAGCAGCAGGAAGTCGTAGGCAGCGCGGAAGCGCGGCTGCTCCACCATGCGCAGCGCCGCCTTGCTGGTGCGCTGTTCGAAGCGTGGCTGCATCAGCCAGATTTCACGCGTGATGCCGGCAAACCGCTGCGGCAGTGTGATCGTCTCGCGCTGTTCGTCGATCACCTGCTCCATTGCCAGCATCAGTGCCGGCACATGATGCTCGCCGCGCGCTTCAATCTCGCTCCAGCGCTTCACCACCTGGTGCCAGAGCAGGCTGGCGAACAGGAAGGCGGGCGATACCGGCTTGTCTTCGCGTACCCGGCGATCCGTGTTGTCGAGCGCCAGCTCGATGAATTTCTGGCCACCAGGCTGCTGGTAGATCAGGTCGAGCAGGGGTAGCAAACCCTCGGCGAGACCGTGTTTGCGCAGCTCGGCGAGGGTGGCATTGGCGTAGCCGGAGAGCAGCAACTTCTGGATTTCGTCAAACAGGCGCGCCGGCGGCACGTTCTTGATCAGCTCCGAATGCTCGCGAATCGGTGTCGCGGTGGCCTTGGCGATGCTGCAATTGAGTTTTACGGCGAGGCGCACCGCACGCAGCATGCGCACCGGGTCTTCGCGGTAGCGCGTTTCGGCGGTGCCGATCAACCGCAGCGTGCGCTTCTCGACGTCCTTCAGGCCGCCCATGAAATCGACCACGACGTCTTTCGTCGGGTCGTAATAAAGCGCGTTGATGGTGAAGTCGCGCCGCGCAGCATCCTCTGCCTGGGTGCCGTAGACGTTGTCTGAGGTGATGCGGCCGGTGGCATCGGCCTCGACCTCGCCGCCGCGATTGCTGCGGAAGGTAGAGACCTCGATCGTCTCATCGCCGAACATCACGTGAACGAGCTTGAAGCGGCGCCCGATGATGAAAGCGCGGCGGAACTCGTGGCGCACCTCTTCCGGCGTCGCATTGGTGGCGACGTCGAAATCTTTCGGGATGACGCCGAGCAGCGCGTCGCGGACGGCCCCGCCGACGATATACGCCTCGAAACCGGCACGCTGCAATTTCTCGCAGACGTAGACGGCATTCCTGCTCATGTGCTCGCTGTGGATGCCGAGCGCCTTGCCGGAATGTTCGACGCGCACCGGCTTCTTGCGGGGCAGCACACGTTCGATGAATGCTTTGATCATGCGACGAAAGCCTATGCAACGGCCGCGACCGGATGGGTTCGCGGTGCGCGTCCCAAGGCGTCGTCATTGCGCTGGCCGGTCGCAGCGGGTGCAGACCGGGCAGTGAAATGACCCCGTGGGACGGCGGTGGAAAGTGCGCGAAGTATAGCGAGCATGCGCCTTGCAGCGCACCGGACAAGCTCGCTGCGCCAGTTTTGCGTCAGGTCGAGCCACTACAATGCTGCGACGCAACAAATCCGTTTTCGCGAGACCTCCATGGCATTCGATAATCTTTCCCCCGGCCGCGACGTTCCCAACGACATCAACGTCGTCATCGAAATTCCGATGAATGGCGAGCCGATCAAGTACGAAGTCGACAAGGCCACCGGCGCGATCTTCGTTGACCGCTTCATGTCGACAGCGATGCACTATCCGTGCAACTACGGCTACATCCCGAAAACGCTCTCGGGAGACGGTGATCCGGCTGACGTGCTGGTGCTGTCGCCAGTGCCGCTGATGCCCGGGGTGGTGGTGCGATGCCGCCCGATCGGCATGCTCAAGATGCAGGACGAAGCCGGTAGCGACGAGAAACTGCTGGCGGTACCGGTCGACAAGCTGACCAGCATCTACCGCAACGTGCAGAGCCCACGCGATCTGCCGCCGATTGAGGTGGATCGCATCACCCACTTCTTCGAGCACTACAAGGATCTGGAACCGGGCAAATTCGTCAAGGTGCTTGGCTGGACCGAGGCCGCTGACGCGCGCGCCGAGATCATGGCCGCGATGGAGCGCTTCAACGCCAAGAAGTAGTCGCCGGGACGGCGGCGTCAGGGCGCTGTTCCCCAGCCCGGTGGCACCCAGGCCATCGTGTAGTCCGGGATGATGAAGCGCCAGAATTTCGAGAAGCGTGGCCACGGTACCGAGTTTTGTTTCGGGCTGTTGGCCGGCGCGTAGTTCAGCGCATCAATCATTACCTTGCGGTTGCGGCTGACCCAGGCGTCGCGAATGAGGTCACCGCCCTTCACAAACAGCGGAATGTAGACGGTGTGGCTGCCGACTTGCGCGGCCAGGGTGCCCATGCGGTCGAAGCCGCGCACCTCCTTCAGCCAGTTGTAGTAGCCGACGTGGATGCGCACGGCTTCCTCGTTGTTGGCTAGTATTCGCGCCGCCACCTGCTCGCCGCGCTGCGCCTTTGACGTACCCGGCGGATCAACCGGCAGCCCCGCCCAGGCGTAGTACTCCTGCTTGTCCGGGTTACCGGTTTCCATCTGGCCGAAGCCGCTGGCGGGCCCATCCTTGCCACTGTCGGTGATCTGGCGGCGGTTGCAGAACTGCGACTCCTCGAAGAAGATCGAGAGGATGATCTCGGTGCTGAGCGACGAGCGGTTGTGGCGCTCAATCGCCGCCTTCAGCGTGAACAGGTCCCATGCCTTCTCCGGCTTCCACAGGCCGCCGCCGGGGCGGTCGTTCTTGCTGAACTCGAAGCTGAATTGTGGCGGCTTCGAGCCGGGGATCACACCGGGAATGCCAATCGACATCAGCGCGTCGTCGATGCGTGACCAGGTCACCGGCCCCACCACGCCGTCGATGACGATACCCAGTGCGGCCTGAGCCTCGCGCACACGGGCGCCGGTTTTCGGTCCAAACATGCCGTCCACGATCAGCATCGCGTACTCGGTTGGCAACGCGTTCAGGGCCGCCTGCAGGATTTTGACGTCTGGCCCCTTGGAGCCCTGCATCAGTGTCGGTTTGGCCATGTTGTTCCCCTCGCTTTGCTGTTTCTTTTACCGCAGTAGCACGTGCGCACTGCCGCCGGCCGCTTGCCGCACAACCACAAGCCTGAATAGACGAATAACCCCATTCATTTGCGCCAGAGCGCTCGCAGCCGCCGGTGACATCCACGCCAGCATTTGCCCGCTGGCGCCCCCGTCACTCCATTCGTCGCAGCAGGCTGACGCCGAAGGGCTCACCGGCAAACATTCAGTCATCGTAATGAACACACGTTGGAGTTGGCAATGAACGGATTCGCATCACAAATCATCAGCGGCACGCCGGTTTGGGTGTGGGGCATCCTGGCCACCCTGGTGGTACTAGGCTTGCAGCAGCTACGCGCAAGAACCGTCCGTCGTCACATCGTGCTGATCGCACCGGTCGCGTTCTTGTTCGTAGGCCTGCTGTCGGCAGGGCGGGGTGCGTCGGGCTTTGCCGTATGGGCGCTGGCGCTGCTGACCACGGCAGCATTGACTTTCCTGGTCTGGAAGCCGACCGCAGGTGCCCGTTACGACGCCGCAATTGACCGTCTGCATGTGCCGGGCAGTGTGGTGCCGATGCTGCTGATGCTGACCATCTTCCTGTTCAACTACGCGATCAACATCGCGCTGGCCGTCAATCCGGCGCTACGTGGTGAGTTCGCATGGCAGGTCGGTCCGGCCCTGATCCTGGGCGTGCTTTCCGGCATCTTCATCGGACGCGCGGCTACACTGTTTCGCATGAATCGTTCCGCTAACGGCCTCGTTGCCGCCTGACCCGGATAGCACCTGATTGATGGATCCGAAAATCGAGGCGCGCCTGAAACCGGGGACCGACTATCACCCGCTGCAGGTGATTCCGTTCTTCCGGCGCTGGCGTCCCTCGGTGCTGCGCAATCTGCTGTTCACCGCGATCCTGTGCGCCATCGTGATCGCGGTCATCGTGCTGTTTTCGCTTGGCATGGGCCATCGCATCACCTGGAAGATGCTCGCGGAAGTGGCCACTTTCAGCCTGCTGATCGGCTATACCCAGCACTACCTGTACAAGATCACCATCACGCTGGCACGCCGCCGGCAGCGCCTGGCGCCGTTGCTGATGCATCCGATGATGCTGGGCGTGGCGCTGCCGATCGCCGCGATCTATGTCGGCTACGTGCTCGCGGTGTCGCTGCTGACTGGCACGCTGTGGCTCAACGTCAGCGAAAACTGGCGCGGTTTCGTGTTCGCCAGCTGCGTCACCATCGCCATCGGCTGGCTGCTGTGGGAGGCCATTGAAGCGACCCGCAAGAACGAGGTTGAGCGGCGTGAACGGGCCGAGCTGCAGGCCAATGTTGACCGTGCCGAGCGTGAGCGCACCACTGCCGAGCTGAAGGCGCTGCGCGCCCAGGTCGAGCCGCATTTCCTCTACAACACGCTGTCCAATGTGGTCAGTCTGATCGAGCGCGAGCCGGCCACCGCGAAGTACATGACCGAGCGGCTGATCGGCTATCTGCGGCATACGCTCGACGCCTCGCGCCGCGAGAACGCTACCGTCGGCGATGAACTGGCCATCATTGCCGACTATCTGGAAATCCTGCGGCTGCGGATGGGCGAGCGACTCTGGTACGAGGTTGCCGCCGACGACGCCACGCGTGCGTTGCCGCTGTCGCCCATGCTGCTGCAGCCACTGGTGGAGAACGCGATCAAGCACGGGCTGGAGCCGAAAATCGAAGGCGGGCGCATCACGGTCAGCGCCGTAGTGCAGGATGGTCGCCTCAATATCGTCGTTGAGGATACTGGCCTCGGCTTTGGTGTCGCCACGGATACGGCCGGCAGCGGCAGTGGCCTGGCCAACGTCCGCGGCCGGCTGAAAGCAATTTACGGCGATGCCGCGCGGCTCAGCATCGAGCAGCCGGAAGCAGGCACAAGAATCCGTCTGTCACTGCCGATCGCAGCCTCTGCTGCTGTGTGACATCTTTTTGCTGAAAGGCGCATCCGAATGGGGCCTGCAGCATGAAATGGGCGATAGTTGACTTTTAGCTAAAACAAGCTCCAAGCCCATATTCAATAACGGTTCAACTGAAAAGCTGAAGTGCATCATGACGCAACCCGTTGCCCTCATCGCCGAAGACGAAGCCAATCTCGCCCACGCGCTCAGGGACGCGCTCGCGCGCACCTGGCCGGAGCTGCGCGTGGCCGAGATCGTCGGCAACGGGCCGGCCGCGATTCACGCCGTTGACCAGCATGCGCCCGATGTGCTGTTCCTCGACATCCGTATGCCGGGGCTCACCGGTCTGCAGGTGGCCGAGCGCCTGGCGGGCTCGGCCGGGGGGCCGGGACCGCTGGTAGTGTTTGTCACGGCCTACAACGAATACGCGGTGCAGGCCTTCGAACGGGAAGCGGTGGACTACCTGGTCAAGCCGGTGATTGATGACCGCCTCGCCGAAACCGTCGAGCGGCTGAAAAAGCGGCTTGCCAACGCCGCGACTCCAGCCACAACGGGCAGCGACGAGCTGGGTCGGGCGCTTGACCTCATCAAACGCCTTGCCGGCGGTGCGGGAACGGCGGCGGCGTCCTACCTCAAATTTCTGCGTGCCGGCATCGGCGACACCGTTCGCATCGTGCCGGTCGACGAGGTGACGCATCTGCAGGCGCAGGACAAATACGTCTCGATCTACACGCCCGACGGCGAGCAGCTGATCCGCATCTCGCTCAAGGAGCTGGCCGACCAGCTCGACCCGGCGCTCTTCGTGCAGGTGCATCGTTCGACCATCGTCAACATGCGCGCGGTCGAAACTGCCGATCGCGATTTCACCGGCCGCGTGCTGCTCACACTCCGGGGCGTCAAGGACAAGGTGCAGGTGTCGCGGCAGTACGCGCACCTGTTCACCCGTATGTGAGCAGCCGCTGTGCAAGTGAGCGGGCACGCGTCAAGGCGTTCAAGGCACAATGGGTGCAGCCTTATTCATCACGAAAGCGAGCACTGTCATGAGCGAACGAACCGGCGGCTGTCTCTGTGGTCAAGTGCGTTATCGGCTCACTGGCGAGCCACTTGTCGCGCGCATCTGCTGGTGTCGCGATTGCCAGCACATCGCCGGCAACGGCACGGCAAATGCCATTTTCCGGAGCGACGATATCGAGTTCAGCGGCGAGGTGGCAGCGTTCACCAGTACCGCCGAAAGCGGCAATCAGGTTCGTCGCCGCTTCTGCCCGCGCTGTGGCAGCCATCTGTTCGCCGACAACACCGGCCGCGCCGGTTTCACCGTGGTGCGCGTCGGCACCCTCGACGATCCGTCGTCAGTGAAGCCCGTGGCCAACATCTGGAGCGCCAGCGCGCCGCGATGGGCCTGCCTCGATCCAGCGATCGACCGCGTTGAACGGCAGCCGACGCTGCCACCGGCACCGACGCGGCAGGGCTAGCGCAGCGCTACCGCCTTGCCCTTGCGGTTGAAAGCGATGAAGTTGTCGATCATGCCTTCCTTGACTGCCTCGACCATCTGCTGCAGATAGGGCTCGGCTTCGTCACTGCTGGGGGCAACGCCACCCTGGCCGGACATGCCTGCAGCAAAGACGATGCCCCAATCGTGACCGAACTGCGCAGCCTCACTGAGCAAGGCGGCAAAGCTGCCCAACTCCTGCGGTGATTTGTCAACGCACATCACAGGTGTCAATTCACCGCCGTGGCCCGCTTCAAAGGCGGCGCGTTGCGCGGGTGAAGCACTGTTCGACAAGCTAACGCTGGCGAACACCAGCAACAAGCGCTGTGCATCGGGCTGCGCGATGGCAGCGTTGATCAGGTCGTCGAAGTGGGTAATGCTCATGGCGATTGCAACTGGACTCGGACCGCTGCGATGATGTGGAGATTGGACATTTTGGCCGCAAATCGCCTTGTACAACCTGCTTTGCCGCAATTACCCGGCGGGCAGCAGCTCTTGCCGCCCAATTTGATCAAGTCAGACCACCACGTCGCGGGCGATCCTGGGCGGCGTAGCTGGGTCGACCTTCGCTGGCACCAGCGCCCGATACGCATGCCAGGTGGCGTGGCCAAGCCAGGGCCCGACCAGGATGAGGCCGATGAAGGCGGGCAGCATGGCGACGAGTGTCAATACCGCGATGGTGGCGCCCCACAAAGCCAGCGAGCCGGGGGAGGCAAGGCAGACGCGCACGCTGGTCAGCGCGGCGGTGATGGCGTCGGTATTGCGGTTGAGCATCAGCGGAATGGCTACGACGCTGGTGACGAAAACCAGTGTGGCGAAGATGGCACCAACGATCACGTAGGCGATCACAAAGGGCACGTTCTGCAGCGTCATGAACGCGCGCAGTATGTCGCCCGTCTCCGGCAAGCCGCCGGTGTAGAAAAGGGCGAATACCACCAGCGAGGCGCGGCCCCACAGCAGCTCCAGCACGCCGAGCACGGCGGCGAAGATGGCGATGTTTTTCGCGTTGTTGCGGAAGGCGAGCGCGGCGCGCTTGATCTCTGGCTGCTTGCCGCGCTCCAGCGCGTACGAGATGGCGTAACAGCCCACGCAGATGAAGGGGCCTACCAGCAGAAAACCGGAAATCAGCGCCATCAGGTAGGCCGGCGCACGGTTGAAAGTCAACATCAACAGCGCGCCCATCGCCACGAAGCAGACACCGAACCACACGCCGGTGAGATAGGACCGCATCAGGTCCTGCCAGCCACGCCGGAGCCAGTTCAGCACTTCCCGAGGTGCGACGTCCTTCGCGATCGGAATCAGGAAAGACTCGGGCGCCGCTGCTGCCGACGCTGATGTGTTAGCCGGCGACGCCTCAGGGCTCGACGTGGACGAGGTACTGCCAGGCAAAGATTCGCCAGACGACATGACGCGGTGCCTCCTTGAGATTTCTTGTCGGGCAGACTGCTGACGTAACGGGGACCGCGCTGCCGCTGCCGGCGCCATCTGCTGCAGCGAAATTTAACGCAGATCAATTTTCTGGAGGCCCGCCATTTCAGGGGCGGCAAACTGGCGCATGGCTATGCGCACGGGAGCGCGAAACGCGCAACAGGCTGCTACGCCGTGGCGTAAAACACGCTGAAATCACCCCGCGTGTCCTGCCAGAGCCGGGTGTCTTCGAAGCCGGCCTCAACCAGCAGCGCGCGAAATTCATGGGGGGTGAACTTGTAGGAGTTCTCGGTGTGGATGCGCTCGCCGGCCGCGAAACGGCGGGTGTGTCCGCGCACCTTCACGTTCACCTCACGCCGCGCTTCGACGTGCATCTCGATGCGGCCCAGCGCCGGGTTGTAGAAGCCGCGATGCAGCCAGTCGCGCACATCGAAATCGGTGCCGAGCAGCGCATTCACATGGCGCAGTGCGTTGAGGTTGAACGCGGCAGTGACGCCGAGCGCGTCATCGTAGGCGGCGTCGAGACGGGCACTGTCTTTTTTGGCATCGACACCGATCAGCAAGCCACAGCCGTGGCCGTGGCAATGGGCGCGGATCTGTTTCAGGAACCACAGCGCTTCGTCCGGCAGGAAGTTGCCGATTGACGAGCCGGGATAGAAGAACAGCGACGGCTGCGGTGCCAGCACCGGCGTCACGTCGAGCACGCGCGAAAAATCGGTAATCAGTCCGGCCAGTTCCGGTGCGTCAGCGTTGCCGGCGAGGCGGGAGAGCGCTTCGGTCAGCGCGGTGGCGGAAATGTCCACCGCAACGTAACGGGAGGGCCGCAGCGATGCGAACCATTTCTCCGCCTTCACCGAGTCGCCGGATCCGAGATCCACAAACTGCTTGCCGGTGCCAATCACGGCGGCGATGTCGTCGCGGAACTGCTCGAAGATCGCCGCCTCGGTGCGCGTCGGGTAATACTCGGGCGTCAGCACGATCGCGTTGTACAGCGTCGAGCCCAGCACGTCGTAGAAGAACTTCGGCGCGATGCTGGCCGCCGGCGCCAGCAGGCTGCGCTCCAGCGCGTCAAGCTCGGCGCGGGTATCGAGTTTCAGCGTGTTGGTGATGCTGAAGTGGCGGGCATCGGCGTCGATGGTCGCATTTGCTGCGGCGATGCGATGGCTGGTGATTAGATGATGTGGTGCCATGTTCTTCTGCCCGGGCTCGTGCCTCTAGCGTGCAAGGCGGATGCCGGTGAACTGCCAGCGCTTTTCGGGCTGGAAGAAGTTGCGATAGGTCAGCCGTGCGTGCCCGGCCGGTGTGGCGAGCGAGCTGCCGCGCAGCACAAACTGGTTGCACATGAATTTGCCGTTGTATTCACCGACGGCGCCCTCGGCGGTGCGAAAGCCTGGGTAGCCAAGATACGCTGACGCCGTCCACTGCCAGAGCGTGCCGTAGAGCTGCAGCAGGCCGCCCGCCTCTTTGCCTGCGGCATGCGGGTGCAGGGCGGCCGAGTCGGGCGGTTGCACCGGAGGGGTGTCGCATACCTCGCTGGCGGCATGTTCCCACTCGGCTTCGGTAGGCAGGCGCGCATCGGCCCAGCGGGCGTAGGCATCGGCCTCAAAAAAGCTGACGTGACTGACCGGGGCATCGAGGTCAAGCGCCTGCAATCCGTGCAGCGTGAATTCCTGCCAGCCACCGCTGTCGCCGTCGGCCTGTCGCCAGTACAGCGGTGCCCGCCAGCCGCCGTGGTTGACGCGGTCCCAGCCTTCCGACAGCCACAACTCGTGGCGCGCATAGCCGCCATCAGCAATGAAGGCGAGGTAGTCACGATTGCTGACCAGCCGACGCGCGAGCTGGAAGGGCCGCAGAAATACCTGATGCCGCGGCGACTCGTTGTCGAAGGCAAACGTCTCGCCCTGATGGCCGATCTCAACCAGCCCGCCGGTGAAGGATTGCCATTCAGCGCTGACGGCAGTCGTGCCGGTTGCGACATCGCTGGCTGCGCGAGCCGCAGGCCCCGGGGCGGCGACGTAGGCTGGACACAGGGGGTTTACCGACAGCATGTGCTTGAGGTCGGTCAGCATCAGTTCCTGATGCTGCTGCTCGTGGTTGATGCCCAGCGCCAGCAATTGCTGCACGGCGGCGCCAAGGATCGGGTCACCGAGCAGCGCGACCATCGCGGTGTCAACGTGGGTGCGATAGGCGCGGACCTCATCAAGCGACGGCCGCGACAGCAGGCCGCGTTCCGGGCGCGGATGCTTGTCGCCGACGGTGTTGTAGTAGCTGTTGTAGAGCACCTTGAAGGCCGGGTCAAAGGTGCGATAGTCGTCGTCGAAGGTTTCGAGAATGAAGGTCTCGAAGAACCAGGTGGTGTGTGCCAGATGCCACTTGACCGGGCTGGCATCCGGCATCGACTGCACCTGGCAGTCCTCAGCAGACAATGGCGCTGCAATCGCCACGCTCGCCGCGCGCACGCGCTGATAGGCGCCAATGCGCGCCTGCGCGGACAAGTGGGCGAGGGTGCTGCTATCCGGCGACATGGGGCCTCCTTTGCTCAGGGTTCCGCCTGATCGGTGTCGTCGAGGCCCTGACTGCGGCCAGTTATCCATCATACGAACGAAAACCGCTGCCGGTTTCCGCCGCGAACGCGATCAATTCGGCGTCACTGCCGCAAAGTCGTCGCTTGATCGGCGCTCCTTACAAATTGCCAGCGCCGTCGCGCGTCGCAATTGTGACTGTCGCGAGCGTCGTGCCGTGATCGTTCGGATTCGACAGCTTTTCGTTCTATGCGTTCCTGCATCAGGGCCAAGAGCGATAAATCGTCAAAGTCAACAAACGCGAATATTCCCCGCCAGGCCCAATGAAATGGTCGTTGCGGGAAAAAGCTGCTGACTCATAGAACTTTTTCACCGAGACCACTTTACAACTGACCGCGAGTCATTTACAGTCCGCACCCAACTGACTCGTGGTCATTTAACGGAATTTCATGACGCTTTTCAAGAAGTTTTTTGCCTGCCACGCAGCGGGTGTCGTTCGTGAGTCGGGCGGCGGCCGCCCGCGTGTGCGAGCGGTCGATGGCGAGGATAAGGAAGCGCGCCGTCAGGCCATTCTTGATGCCGCCGAGCGCCTGTTTGCGGAGCGTCATGAACTGGCCAACGTCGCCGACGTCGCCGAAGCCGCCGGCCTTGCCAAGGGCACCGTCTACCTCTACTTCCAGACCAAGGAAGAGATTTACCTGGCGCTGCATTTGCGCCATGAAGAGGCGTTCTTCACTGCGCTGATCGACCAGCTGCAACGCGACGAGCCATTTCGCTTCGAGCACATCTTTGATCTCGCCCGCCGGCACATGATTTCCGACCCGACGCACATGGCGCTGGGCGCCTGCTGCATCGGCTTTGCACCAAACGCCGTACCGCTCGAAGCGGGCATCAATTTTCAGACCAAGCTCACCGGCTGGCTGCTCACCGCGGGCGCCGGGCTTGAACGTCATCTGCCGCGTCTGGCGCCGGGCGAGGGTGTACGTCTGCTCAAGCACAGTTATGCATTGATGATCGGGCTATTTTCACTGCGCAACGAGCGCAACGAATCCGACGTCAAGTGCCCGGTGCTGCCCGGCCTCGGCACCTACCAGCAGGAAGCATCGCTGGCCCTCATCCGCTACTGGGCCCACGTGGCCGGCGTCCCCGACAGCACGGTGGCGGCCATGAGCCGCGCCACCGGTCTGCCCGAATTCAACCGCGACATCACCAACGACCAACCATGAACACCAAGAAGGCAACTCTCCTCCTCGCCCTGCTGATGGGCACCGTGATGATCAGCGCCTGCGGCAACAAGGACGAAGCGAAAGCCGCCGAAGGTGCTGCGCCGAAAGCCGAGGCCACCGCCGGCAAGGCCGATGCGCCGCGCCCGGTGCGGACGATGCAGGCTGGCATCAGCTCACTCGCCGATGTCAACTACCTGCCGGGTGAAGTGCGCCCGCGCTACGAGCAGCGCTACGGTTTCCGCGTGCCGGGAAAAATTGCGCGCCGGCTGGTTGATGTAGGTCAGGAAGTCAAGGCCGGACAAGTGCTAGCCGTTCTCGATTCGGCCGACGTGCTGCCCGCGATCAACGCGCAGGCCGCGCAAGTCGAAGTCGCCCGCACCGACTTCAATCTGCAACAGAGTGAGCTCAAGCGTCAGAAGGAACTGCGCGACAAGGGCTTCGTCTCCGGCGCTGCGCTTGAGCGTCAGGCGGCGGCGACCGAGGCCGCCGATGCCCGTGTCAAGGCGGCGCAATCGCAACTCGCCAACGCACAGAACGGGCTGGCATTCCAGACCCTGAAGGCTGATCGTGACGGCGTGGTGGTCGGTGTGGACGCCGAAGCGGGCAGCGTGGTTGCCGCCGGGCAGAGTGTGGTGCGCGTGGCGCAGCTTGGTGAAAAGGAATTGCTGGTCAACGTGCCGGAGCGGGCAGTAGCGCTGATGAAGCAGGCGACCGGCTTCATGGCGCATCTGGATGCGGTGCCGGGCAAGCTCTACAGCGCCAAACTGCGCGAACTGTCGCCTGCGGCCGATGCCGCCAGCCGCACCTATACCGCTCGCCTCAGCATTACCAACGCCGACGACGCGCTGAAGCTCGGCATGAGCGCGACCGTGCGCCTCGACCTTGCTGCGACGCAAGCCATCGTGGTGCCCAACACCGCACTCTACACCCGTGACAGTACGCCCCGCGTCTGGGTGGTTGATCGCAGCAGCGAAACAGTGCGCGCCATAGACGTGAAGCTCGGTGAAAGCACGGCCGATGGCGTGGCGATCACCGCTGGCCTGAAGCCGGGGGACATCGTGGTCACCGCCGGTGCAAATCTGTTGCTGCCGGGACAGAAAGTGCGCCTGCTCGAGCCGCCTCCGGTTGCCGCAGTTCCGGCGGCGGCCGCCACCGCTACCGCGTCTGCTGCTCCGGCTAACGCTGGCGTGCCTGCTGCAGCAACGGCCCCCGCGGCCCCCGTACCCGCACCTGCGAAGGCAGCGCCCGCAGCTGCCGCGACCGCTCAAGCCGCGAGCAAGCCATGATTGGCCGCAGCCCACAAGACGGCGGCAAATTCAACGTTTCCGCCGCCGCGATCAAGCACAAGCAACTGACGATCTTCTTCATCCTGGCGATCGCCATCGCCGGCTTCGCGGCGTACTTCAAGCTGGGTCAGCGCGAGGACCCGGATTTCACCTTCCGCGCCATCACTGTGCGCACGCTATGGCCCGGCGCTACCACCGCGCAGGTGGACTCGCAGATCACCGACCGGCTTGAGAAGAAGCTGCAGGAGATGCCGTACTTCAAGCGGACGCAGAGCTACTCGAAGCCCGGCGAGTCGATGATCATCCTGGAGCTGGTCGATACCGCCCCGCGCAAGGACATTCAGGCGCTCTGGTATCAGGTGCGCAAGAAGGTAGGCGACATCCGGCACACGCTGCCACCAGAGGCGCTTGGCCCGTTCTTCAATGACGAATTCGGTGACGTATTCGGCTCCATCTACGCCTTCACCGGCGACGGCTTCACGCTGTCCGAATTGCGTGACAAGGTGGAGGATGTGCGGCAGGAGCTGCTGCGCATTCCCGACGTGTCGAAGATCGAACTGGTCGGCGTCGTCGATGACAAGATCTACATCGAGATTGCCAACGCCAAGATCGGCGCGCTGGGGATTGATGCCAATTCGATCGCGCAGCAATTGCAGGCGCAGAACGCGATCACGCCATCGGGCGTCATCCAGACCAAAGACAACGCCATCGCACTGCGCGTCAGCGGCAACTTCGATTCGGTGAAGTCGGTGCGTGAATTGCAGCTCGCGGTGCCGAACTCGGGCGGTCGCCTGATCCGGCTCGGCGACATTGCGAGCGTCTATCGCGGCTACGCCGACCCGCCGACGCAGACCATCCGCTTTGGTGGCAAGCCCGGTATTGCGCTCTCGGTGTCGATGAAGAGCGATGGCGACGTGCTGCAACTCGGCGACAGCCTGACCCGCGAGATGGAGCGCATCCGCGGTGATCTGCCGGTCGGCATCGAATTTCATCAGGTGAGCAACCAGCCGAAAGTGGTCAAGCAGGCGGTAGGCACTTTCATGCGCTCGCTGCTGGAGGCGGTAGCGATTGTGCTGGCGGTGAGCTTCCTGTCGCTCGGCTGGCGCGCTGGCGCGGTGGTCGCGCTGACCATTCCGTTTGTGCTGCTGTCCACCTTCCTGGCCATGCAGATCTTCAAGATTGATCTGCATCGCATCTCAACCGGCGCGCTGATCATCGCGCTCGGCCTGCTGGTGGATGACGCCATGATCGTGGTCGAGATGATGGTGCGCAAGCTGGAGGAGGGCTTCGACAAGTTCGCCTCGGCTACCTTCGCCTATGCCACCACGGCGTGGCCGATGCTGTCCGGCACGCTGGTGACGGCGGCTGGCTTCCTGCCGATTGCGACCGCCAAATCGTCAACTGGTGAATACACCTTCGACATGTTCAGCGTGACCACCATTGCGCTGGTGCTTTCATGGTTCGCCGCGATCATTGCCACGCCGCTGTTCGGTTACTGGATATTGAAGAAACCGAAGAACGCCACTGCCGAAGGTGAGGAACATGAGCACTTCGACACGCCGTTCTACGCACGCCTGCGCGCCACCATCGACTGGTGCATCAGCCATCGCTGGATCACTATCGGCATCACCGCAGCCGGCCTGGTGCTCGGCTTCATCGGCATGGGCCTGACCGAGAAGCAGTTCTTTCCGACCAGCGACCGCACGGAAGTGATGGTCGAGATGTGGTTGCCGGAGGGTTCCAGCTTCAAGGCCACCGAAGCGCGCGTCGAACAGCTGGAAGCGCTGCTCAAGGCTGACAAGGATGTGCAGACCTTCGTCACCAGCGTCGGCATGTCCTTGCCGCGCTACTTCCTGTCGTTGAATCAGGAGCTGTTCCGCCCGAACTTTGCGCATACGCTGATCCTCACTGCCGATGTCGAGGCCCGCAACCGCGTCACGGCAAAACTACAGAAGGAACTGGACAGCAACTTCCCCGGCGTACGTGGCCGCGCACTGAAGACCCCGCTCGGGCCACCAGTCGCCTACCCGGTCATCTTCCGCGTCAGCGGGCCAGATATCGCCAAACTGAAGCAGATTGGCGACGAAGTTGCCGCCGTTGTGCGCAAGCATCCGAAGACGGTGGAAGTGAACACCGACTGGGGCGACCGTTCGCCTGCGTTGCAGATCGAGGTCGACCAGGATCGCGCCCGCGCGCTCGGGGTCACGTCGTTTGCGGTGGCGCGTTCGCTGGGCGGCGCGGTATCTGGCGCCACCATCGGCCAGTTCCGCGAGCGTGACAAGCTCATTGACGTCGTGTTGCGCGGGCCCGAGGCCGAGCGCGTGGCGATCCCGCAGGTGGATGATCTGCAGGTGCCTACCGCAAGCGGCCGTACAGTGCCGCTGGCGCAGGTGGCGAGCGTGACGCAGGTGATGGAAGAGCCGATCATCCGTCGCTATTCGCGGGTGCCGACGCTCTCGGTGCGCTCCGACATCGTGGAAGGTGTGCAGGCGCCGGACATCTCGGCGCAGATCAATCCGCAGCTTGATGCCATTCGTGCCAAACTGCCCCCCGGCTATCGCATCGAAGCCGGCGGCGCGTTTGAGGAGAACACCAAGGCGCAGGCCTCGATCGGTGCCGGCGTGCCGCTAATGATCTTTGTGTGGTTGGCACTGCTGATGCTGCAACTGCAACGCTTCTCGCTCGCCGCGATGGTGCTGATCACGGCGCCGTTCGGCATCGTCGGTGTAGCGCTCGGGCTGCTTACCTTCCGCATGCCGTTCGGTTTCGTGGCGATGCTGGGCATGATTGCGCTGATGGGCATCATCATGCGCAACACCATCATCCTGATCGACCAGATCAAGCAGGATCTCGAAACCGGCACCCACGCCTGGGTGGCGGCACGTGAGGCTGCCGTGCGGCGCTTCCGTCCGATTGCGCTTACGGCCGCCGCAGCAGTGCTGGCGATGATTCCGTTGACCCGTAGCGTGCTGTGGGGGCCGATGGCCGTGGCGATCATGGCTGGCCTGATCGTGGCGACGGCACTGACCATTCTCGCGGTGCCGGCGATCTACGCGGCGTGGTACCGGGTGAAGCGCCCGGCGTAATGTTCGTTCTGGCGGCGCAGTGCGATGGGCGCTGCGCCGCGTAGTAGATGCCAGCGATGGTCAGCACTTGGTCAGTCGCATGGTGAGATGATTTGTTTGCGGGCGCTGGGCCCCCTTGGCGCTCGCACTTCGTTTTTCCAGTCCACTTCCAGAGGCGGCGATGGAACCTCTCAAAAAACTCGCCAGCCATCCGGGTATCAAGCATCTTGGCCCCGGTCTCATTACCGGTGCGGCGGACGATGATCCCAGCGGCATCGCCACTTACTCGCAGGGCGGCGCACAGTTCGGCTTCAACATGCTGTGGACGGTCATCCTGACCTATCCGCTGATGAGCGGCATCCAGATGATCAGCGCGCGCCTGGGTTGCCTCACCGGGCGCGGCCTCGCTGCCAACATCAAGGCGCAGTTCCCGCGACCGGTGCTGTTCGCGGTGGTTGGGCTGCTGCTGCTAGCCAACACAGTAAACATTGCCGCCGACATCGCGGCGATGGGCGAGGCCCTGCGCCTGCTGCTGGGCGGCTCGGCGCATGTCTACTCGGTCACCTTCGGACTGCTTTGCCTCGTGCTGCAGGTGTTTCTGCCGTACGAGCGCTATGTCCGCTACCTCAAATGGCTGACGCTGGCGCTGCTGGCCTATGTGGCCGTGGCCTTCACCATCGAGGTGCCGTGGCTGGAAGTGGGCGCGCGAGTCGTACTGCCCTCGCTGGCGATCAACCGCGACAGCATCATGATGGTGGTCGCCGTGTTTGGCACCACCATCAGCCCCTATCTGTTCTTCTGGCAGGCCGCACAGGAGATGGAAGACCTGCGCAGCCTGCGTGAACGTGGCGAGGCAATCAGCGATGACGCTGCGCGTGGCCACCTGAGCCGCATCCGCTGGGACACCTATGTCGGCATGGGTTTCTCCAACCTGATTGCCTTCTTCATCATTCTGAGCGCAGCGGCGACGCTGCATAGTGCGGGCGTCACCGACATTCAGACTTCGGCGCAGGCCGCCGAGGCGTTGCGCCCGCTGGCTGGCAACTTTGCGTTTTTGCTGTTCAGCCTCGGCATCATCGGCACCGGCATGCTCGCGGTGCCGGTGCTCGCCGGCTCGGCGGCTTACGCGGTGGTGGAGAGCTTCGACTGGAAGAGCGGCCTCGACAAGAAACTGCACGAAGCGAAGGAGTTCTACGGCATCATCGCCTTCGCCACCGTCGGCGGCGTCGCCCTCAACTTCACACCGATTGATCCGATCAAGGCGCTGTACTGGAGCGCCGTCATCAACGGTGTCATCGCTCTGCCGATCATGGTGGTGATGATGCTGCTCGGCAGCAACCCGAAGGTGATGGGCCACTTCGTCATCGGCCGCCGCCTGCGCTGGCTGGGGTGGCTCGCGACGGCTGTGATGGCGGTCGCGGTGGTGGCTATGTTTGTGACGATATGACCGCAACGACCATCGTCGCGACAATAAAGGCGGTACCCGCTATTCGTCGCCTGCCCATTTCGCGAACTGACATGGAACCTTATCGTTCGCTCCGCTGAATACAGCATGTAGTGACTTGCGGCCGCCGATTGTTTCGGCCTGCTGCCTGTGATTGCGCGCATCGGTACGCGCTGCAACACAGTTCATTCAGGGAGACGAATCATGGAATTGCTGCACGCGATCTTCGCGTTCAATCTGGTGACCAGCCTGGGCATACTCGGCGCTGCCTATGCCATTCACCGGCGCGACGACACTACCGTCGACGGCCGTCCGTTGCCGCGCCTGAGTTTTGCTGGCATGTCCGGCGCCGCGCTGGCACTGGGCATGGTGAGCGCGGTGGCGACGCTGTTTGTCTGATACCCGCGCAATCGATCAGACAGCGTCCGCTACTTGGCGCCAGCAGCCTCCAGCACGCGCACAATCTCCGTCTGATTACCTTCCCGCGCGATCTGTAGCGGTGTGCGGCCGCGATCATCGCGGGCATTGACATTGGCGCCGCGCGCGATGGCGCTGCGTACCGATTCAACCTGACCTGAACGCAGCGCCGAGAACAGCGCCACGTTGGCCATGCCTTGTTGCATCGGTGGCGTCAAGTCACCGATACGCGCTGGCGCTGCGGCCGCAGGCATTGGTGGCGGAGCAGCGCCCGCTGCCGCTGCCGGGGCGGCAGGCGCAGCAGCGGGTGCCGTTGCGACCGCCATCGTCTGTTCGGAAACTGCTTTTGCACGTGCCTCTGCACGCGGTTCGGTGCGCTCGTTACGTGCAAGCGCCCCGGACGCGGCGACTCCGCTGGCGATTGCTGCGTCAGTCGTCGCTGCTGCTGGCTGCTCGGTTTTGGCCGCCCGGGCGGCGGTGCTGCGCTTGGCCAATTCGGCCAACGCGACCGCGTCTTCCGCGGGGGGCGCGGTGGCGGCCGGCGAGGCCGGGAACGGCTGCGGAGTACGAGCCGCCATGACAGGTGCGGCAGGTGCCGGCGGTGCCGGTGGCGCCGCAGGAATGACCGGGGCTGCGCTCGGGACAGGTTTCGCCAGCGCAATGACTGGCTCATCCGCTTTCACCTTGGCGCGACCGGCCTCGCTGTCAGCGCGGGCACGGCCGACGTTGAACGCCATCAGGTCTTCTGCGCTCTCCCGTTTCGCTGGCAGGACCGTAGCGGGCGCGGTATCGCGTGCGGCCGACGTGGCGCCACCCATCGCGGCGCGATCCGTGCTGGTGGCACCAGCGACAGCGATTTGCGCCTCTGCCGGTGGTGCGGCGGCCGGTGTCGGTGCTGCGGCGCTCGCTGCGACGGGTTGCGCCGTGTTGGCAGAGATGGCCGCGTTGGCGCCGTCGCTGCCATCGCGCGCTGCTTTCTCGCTCGCTGCCGGGGACGCGGCCGCCGGCGCACTCGCTGCAGCGACTGCTGACTCGGGGGCGGGTTGCGTCGTAAGCCGGTACATCCAGACACCAGCAATGCCGAGCACCAGCCCGGCCGCTGCGCGCCAGTACCACGCCCGGTCGTTCGCGGCCGGGCGGATGACGATGGCTTCCGGCATCGCGCGCAGGTCACCGGACTTGGCAGCCGCGTGACCACTGTTCGACTGAGCGACAACGCGCGCGTGGGCCAGCACTGCATCGCGCACGCGTGGGCTCGGGCGCGCGTCGTCGTGCGCGCTGGCCTGACGGTAGGCGTCGACGAGCGCATCCGAGCGCGCGTTGTTGGTATTGCGTGGCTCGCTCATGCGCGCACCTCCGCGAAATCGGCGAGCAGTTCCTTCAGCTTGTTGCGCGCGTAGCGCAGGCGGCTCTTTGCTGTTTCGAACGAGACACCGGTGGCGGCTGCAATGTCATCCACGCTCATGTCGCCTTCGGCCTGCAGCAGGAAAGCTTCGCGCTGGTCGGGCGGCAGTTGTTCAATGGCGGCGAGCAGCGCTTTTGCCTGCTCGCGCGACGTCACCTGCCGCAGCGGGCCGAGGCGGGAATCGGCGGCAAGGTCGGAGAACATCGATTCGCCATCGTCGTTCTCGGCGTCGATACTGGTGTGGTTTTTCGCGGTGCGGGCGTGGTCAATCACGCGGTTGCGCGCCATCGTGAACAGCCAGGTCTTGAACTTGGCAGTGGGTTCATAGCTCGCCGCCGTACGGGCGACAGCGAACCAGAGCTCCTGAACCAGATCGTCGGCCACAGCCTGATTCTGCACGCTGCGGAAAACGAAGCGCCAGACGCCGGTTTCGTGACGGTCATAGAGCTGTTCGAACGCGTTCATATTGCCTCGCGCAAACGCCAGCATCAGGGCTTCATCAGTCTCGTTGGAAGGTGGCGCGGCCATGCACGGGATTATCCATGCATGGCCGCCCTCTTTGTCGCCCGGCGCTGACCGCTCCGGCGATCCGTTCTGCCTAGCGCCAGTGACGCGGCGGATCCGGCACGTAGCCGAGGTTGTCCGGGAACGGGTTCGGTGTGCGCTGCCACGGGCGGGGCGACTGGATCACCCCCATCGACACCAGATTCTCGTAGCTGTCGTAGCGGATGCGTATGGTTTCGTTCGGCGATGATTGCGCGCGCTCGAACGAGGTGTGAGTGACCTGCGACCACTCACGTTCACCGTGGCCGGTACCGAGCTTTTCGCGTGCTGCCTCGGCGCGACCGTCGTAGCGCGGCTCGGCGCGTTTCGCCATCTCGGCGGGTGGAGCGCTGGCGGCGGGGGCAGCCGGTGCCGGCTGCGCAGTATTTGACGCGGAGTCGGCAGCACGGCCAGCCGCGCCGGTTTCCATGTCCGATTTGCGACCCCCTTGTGGCCACCATGGTGGCGACATCTGCGGCGTGACTTGAACCGGCGGCTGGTAGACGCGTTCCTTGAAAAGGGCGACACCGATCACGCCGACATTCGCCGGGCGCCCGGTGCGCTCGGCGTAGGACGCTGGGGAGGCAACGAATTCGAACGCTGCGACCTCGGCGTTACTCTTGCGCCAGCCGGTCACTTCGTAGCGCTGGTAGCCGTTGAACACGTAGCCCGACTGCTCGGTGCTGGCAGTCTGGCCGTTGAGCACATTGACGCCATCGACCGACATCACTGCCAGTACGCGACCGCCGGAGGCGTTGGCCACCGACACCGAGTATTTGGCGCCGGGCGTGCCGGCCACCCAGTATTCGCCGCGATAGTAATGCACCGGCAGCGTTTGCCCGGTGCTGCGGTCAACGACGGTCACGTCGGCCAGACGGCCGATGGCGCTGGCGTTCATCGATACCGCAGCGGTGGCAGCAAGAACGGCGGTAAACAAGGCTTTGTGCAACATGGCGGGCTCCTTCAGCTTGCCTGCACGCCCCGGAAATGAGGCGGTTAGTGACTGAAACGAGCCGGCGTGGCAAACGGGGTTAACGACAGCGAAAAAGGCTCGCGAGCCCTATGCGGACGTTATGACTTTTTCGTCCAAGCACCATTGATCGCGGGGTACGGGCCGATTTCCACAGAAGTCGACATGGCCGCGAAATACACCGATAGCCCTAATCGAATGGGGCTTTCAGGCAAAAGCTGTAATGGATGCCGCTAACGGTGCGCAGCCACCGGCGGTGCTTCGCTGGGCTGGCCGATCGTGATGATGGTGGTCGGTACGCCGGTGGGCAGACCGGCAGTGTCGTTGAGCATCTCGCGCAGCGTCGCGCCGTCGATCAACTGCAGATTGCGCCCGCTGGCAAACGCCAGCGTTTCACGGGTGAATTGGCCGGTGGTAACGATGAAGCCCCCCGCAGCATGCCGGGCGCGCACCTGGTTGTGCAACTCGCGCGCCGTCGTGACTTCAATGGACGGCGAGCGCCATTCCAGACAGTGGACGAGGAAATACTCGCCTGACTTGCGCAGCACCATGTTGCTGGCGCCATCTGGAGCCCGCTTGCCTTCGCTGCCAACCAGATAGCCGCGATGGCGGAACGCCTGGCTGACCAGCAGCTCGAACTGCTGCCACGTCAGCCGGTTGAGCGGCACCAGCATTGGATTGGGCGATACCTCGGCAGCACGCTGCAACTGGCGCCGGCGCTGCAGGGTGTTGACCAGCAGCAGAATGGCGATCACCAGCAGTAGCCCGACCACTACCAGCAGCCACAGATCAGCGCTGGCAAAAAAGCCGGTGGCAGGTTGTGCGGCGGGGTTCATGGTTGGGGCGGGAGGACAGCGGACAACGACAAAGTGACATTTTGCGTCATCTCGACGTGTTGCAACCTGCGAGATGCCGGAATGTGCTGGCCGGTGTGCGGCGAGCGACCACCGGCGCAACAGCAATCGTCGGTGCGACGTGCGCATCAGTTTGGAATGAGCGGTACGCCGCATCGACATCGCCGCCCGACGCCGCTACCATGCAGCGCACAGGAGGTCACCATGCAGTCAGTCTTCGCTTCGTTTCGCCGCTTGCCCGGCGCTGTCTTGACTTGCGCCGCCGTTTTCGGCGCTGCGGTATCCATCGCCCCAGTCGCTGCGCAGGCGCCCGCCAGCAGCTTCCCGGACAAACCTTTGCGCATCGTCGTCACCTTCACGACCGGCGGCGCACCCGACATCCTGGCGCGCATCCTTTCGGAAAAGATGTCCGCGAGCTGGGGGCAGCCAGTGGTGGTGGACAACAAGCCCGGCGCCGGCGGCAACCCTGGCGCCGATTTCGTCGCCAAATCGCCGGCTGATGGCTACACCGTCGTCGTCGGCACCGTCGGGACGCACTCGATCAACCCGGCGCTTTACTCAAAGATGCCGTACGACGCGGTGAAAGACTTCGCGCCGATCACGCTGCTGGCCACCACCCCCAACATGCTGGTGATCAACAACGACGTGCCGGCGAAAAACCTCAAGGACTTCATCGCGCTTGGCAAGAAGGAGGGCAAGATGACCTTCGCGTCGTCGGGCTCGGGCACTTCGATCCACGTCTCGGGCGAGCTGTTCAAGACGATGACCGGCATCGACATGGTTCATGTGCCCTACAAGGGCCGCGCAACGGCGATCCCCGACGTGCTCGGCGGCCGTGTCACCATGATGTTCGACAACATGCCGTCGAGTCTGGCGCTGGTGCGCGAAGGCAAACTGCGCGCACTGGGCGTCACCAGCGCCCAGCGCTCGCCTGCCGCACCGGAGATCCCGACGATTGCGGAGTCCGGCTTGCCAGGCTTTGATGCCGTCAGCTGGTTCGCGCTATTCGCACCGGCCGGCACGCCGAAACCCATCGTCGACAAATGGGCCACCGAGGTGCGGCGTGTGCTGAAGTTGCCGGACGTCGCCAAACGTCTCGCTGATAACGGCCTGGAACCGGTCGGCTCCACGCCGGAGGAGCTGGCGGCGTATCAGCGCGCCGAAATCACCAAGTGGGCGAAGGTGGTCAAGGATTCCGGCGCCAAGGCGGATTGATTCGCGGGTATGTGTTGCCAGCGCTCGCGACCGGGTGAGTGCTCTACTGGCGCGATAGTGATCTTGCGCCGCATCAAGGAAAGCCCCCCGTAGCAGGCACACCATACGAAACATAGCGATGCGCAGATGACATTCGTCACCTGCGAAACATCGCAGTTTCGGAGGTTGCCGTGAAGTTGCGTCATGTCGTGGGTGTGTTGCTGGCTGCAGTGCTGGCGACGGTTTCGCTGTCTGCTGCTGCCGTTTGCCAGGCGCCGCTGTCCGGTCTGGTGAACTGGTGGAGGGCCGAGGGTAACGGCGCGGATGTGGTGGGGTCGTACAACGGCGCGCGCATGCTGGGGGCTGGCTTCGCGGCGGGTCAGCATGGGCAGGCGTTCAATCTGGATGGCGTTGACGACTATGTGCATGTTGGCATGCTCGGCAACATTGGTGTCAACGAGGCGGATCCGTTCTCGGTGTCGTTGTGGGTCAACGCGCTGGAACTGACCCGTAACTCACCGCAAGTCATTGCCAGCAACTACATGGGCGAGCGGGGCGGTACTGGTGACTATTACACCTACCTGTTCACCGTGATGGACCAGCTGTACTTCGGGGTTGGCAAACGTCAACTTGCCGGTATCACGGTGTACGCCACGTTGCCGGCTGGTTGGCATCTGGTGACTGGCACTTACGACGGCTCTTCTGTTTCGATCTACGTCGATGGCGTTTTGGTCGAGACCGGCACGCGCCCGTTCAGCGACTCTGTGCCCAACACTCGCGGCTGGAACTTCGGAGACTTCTCGCCGGAAACCAACTGGTCTCACCTGACGCTCGGCGGCGCAGACCGCAATGGTGCCTTCACCGGTCAGCTCGACGAGATTCAGGTGTTCGACCGGGCGCTGACGGCGAACGAGGTGGCGAGCTTGTATCAGGCTGCCGGTGACGTGTGCGGATCACCGACACCTACGCTTGATATCGACGGCAACGCGCTGGGCGGCAAATACACTGCGCTGACCGATGGCGTGCTTGCGCTGCGTTACCTGCTCGGGCTTTCCGGCCCTGCGATGACAGCGGGAGCGACAGGCCACAACCCGGCGCGCGACGACAGCGCCATGTTGCTCCATCTCGACAAGATGCGCTGGGCGCTTGATGTGGACGACAGTGGTGTCGCCGATGCAGCGACTGACGGCCTGATGATCCTGCGCTATCTGCTCGGCTTCCGCGGCAATGCGCTGATCGCCGACGCGCTCGGCACCAATGCGGGCCGGACCACGCCGGCAGCCATCGAGTCCTGGCTCGCGACGCTGACGCCGTGAAGCCTGCAGGTTTTCAAATACCGCGCAGCTTCGCCGCTATTTGGCCAGTATCCAGGTGATGACCTGCTTGGCGATGAAGCCGGTCATGCCGAAGCCGAGGGCAAGAAAGAGAACGAAGGTACCAAGCTTGCCTGCCTTGCTCTCCCAGGCGAGCTGGGCGATGATGAACACCATGTAGAGCATGAAGGCGCCAACGCCGAAGGTGAGGCCGAACCACGAGATCTGTGCCTCGGTGAAGCCGAAGATCATGCTGACACCCTGGTGGCGTCAGGCGCAGCAGGTGCGATGCGTTCCGGGATCGCCGTTGCATCAACGAGATCGCGGTAAGCGTGCCAGCTTGCATGGCCAAGCATTGGCACGATGACAATCATGCCGAGCAGGGCAGTGACGAAGCCGCAGAACGTAAAGATCATCAGCATCGCGGCCCACAGCGCCATTGTGACCGGATTGGTGAGGACGACTCGCCAACTGACCAGCACCGCATCGAGTGCGTTGACGTGGCGGTCGAGCAGGAGCGGCATTGAGATCACGCTGGAGGCAAACACCGGCGCGGCAAGGACACCACCCATGGTGAGCCAGGCCTCGAACACAAAGTGATCCGGTGCCAGCACGATGTGGCGCACGAAGTCTTCGGGCGTTGCGATGGGTACCGGTGAGAAGAGCGTGATGAACGCCGCCGAGGTGAGCACCCAGCCAGTGCCGGCGAGCGCGAGCAGCAGACCGAAGCGCACCAGACACCAGTAGCTGGCGGGATCAGAGCGCCGGTTGACGCCCCAGTGTGTCCATGTGCGCAGCAGTAGCGCCATGTCGGCCGGCTCGCCGCGCTCCAGTGCACGGCTGAGCGCGTAAAGGCCGGTTGCCAATACCGGCGCGACGACGAGGAAGCCGGAGAACGCGCCAGCGAGCAACCAGAAGCGGTCGCGTGCCAGCGCGAACAGCGCGGCGCCGAAGATAGCTACTGCGATGCCATGAGCCACGCTGACCCAACGACAAGCGATGAAATCGCGACCCGCACGTGCCATCCAGTGAAAGGGCCGGGTTGGGCTGACCGAGTGCACGACGATTGCCGCCATGCGATCACGCCGCCGGGCGAGCGTTTGCGGGGACGATGGCAAGTGGTGGGGAGTGGGAGGCTCGTTCACGGCACGAAGTCTACGGATTCACTGAGACGTCGCCGCTGACCTGTGTCAATCCGGTTGCCGCCCTTGCCAGGCGCAAAGTGGTCAGATGACCGGCTCCTTCAGGCCTTCTTTTGCCACCACACGCTGTACTGCCGGGCGGGCCAGCATGCGGTGCATGAAGGGGCCGAGATGCGGCCAGAAGGCGACGTTGCTCGCTTTCTGCGTGGCTGGCGGCGCGCCTTCAAAAACTCGAGTCCAGCGACCCAGCATGAATGCGTAGATGTCCAGTACGCTGAATTTTTCACCCATCATCCACGGTCCATCACTCTGCGCCAGTTGGTCATCGAGTTGCTTGAGCATCGCGCCCATGCGCTCCTGCGTCCTGGCCTTGATGGCGGCAACCGCAGACGGGTCAGTCGCCGCGGTGTAGCGGTCGGTGTAGAAGTACATGATCACCGCTGGTTGCAGCGTGTTGGTCATCCACATCAGCCACTTGTAAAAATGGGCTCGCTCAACGGTACCGACGGCCGGAGCCAAGCCAAACTGCGGATATTTGTCGGTGAGGTAGAGGCAGATCGCTGCTGTTTCGTAAAGCACCAGATCGTCATCGATCAGTACCGGAATCAGGCCATTTGGATTGAGCTTGAGGTACTCTGCGGACTTGTGCGCGTTGTTGGCTCGATCCACCTGCTTCAGCTCGAACGGCAGGCCCATCTCTTCGAGCAGGATGTGCGGCGTGATCGACGCGTTCGACGGTGCATAGTGCAGCTGGATCATGACGAGTGTTCCTTTTGACGACGGCAATGACGGTCAGAACGCGGCTTCCGCCAGCGCCAACGTGCCTTCCGAGCCGTTGACGATCACCTCGGCTGCGGCAATCGCCTCCGGGATCATGGTGTCAGCGAAGTAGCGCATCGTTGCGATCTTCGCTTCAAGGAATGCGCGGTCATCGCTGCCCGCGTTGATGCGCTGTTCGGCTGCCAGCGCGACGCGCGCCAGTTGCCAGCCGCCGCAGACGATGCCGAACAGCTTCACCATCGGCACCGAGCCCGCGAAGCAGGCGCGGACGTTCTGGTTGAAGTTGCCAAGATTGAATTCCACCGCGCGTTCAACGGCATCAATGCCTTCGACCAGGCGCTTGTGCGAGGCTTTCAGATGCGGGTTGGACGATTTCGCCAGCTCTGCGCAGAATGCACGCATGGTCGTGATCAGTGCCTTGGCAGTGACGCCGCCTTCACGCGCCATCTTGCGGCCGACGAGATCGTTGGCCTGAATGGCAGTGGTGCCCTCGTAGATCGTGGTGATGCGGGCGTCGCGGTAGTGCTGGGCGGCGCCGGTTTCCTCGACGAAGCCCATGCCACCGTGGACCTGAATGCCCTGATAGGTGACGTCCTGCGCCATCTCGGTGGCCCAGCCCTTGTGCACGGGAATCATGAGTTCAACGAAGGCCTGATTGGCCTTGCGCACTTCGGCGTCGGGATGGGCCTCAGCGAGATCGAATGCGTAGCCGGTGGCAATCGCCAGCGCGCGTGCCGCCTCGGTCTGCGCCCGCATGCGCAGCAGCATGCGGCGTACGTCGGGGTGACGGATGATCGGTACCGACGGATTCTTCGGCGCACCGACATCGCGCGACTGCACGCGCTCGCGGGCGAAGGCGACGGCGCGCTGGTAGGCGCGCTCGGCGATACCCACGCCTTGCAGGCCGACGCCGAAGCGTGCCAGATTCATCATGACGAACATGTATTCAAGGCCGCGATTGACCTCGCCGACCACGTAGCCAACCGCACCGCCGGCGTCGCCGAACTGCATCACGCAGGTGGGTGAGCCGTGAATGCCCAGCTTGTGTTCGATCGACACGCACTGTGCATCGTTGCGGGCACCCAGCGAACCATCCTTGTTGACCAGGAACTTCGGCACAGCGAAAAGCGAGATACCCTTCACGCCCTCCGGTGCATCGGGCAGGCGGGCCAGCACCAGATGCACGATGTTCTCGGTGAAATCGTGCTCGCCGAAGGTGATGAAGATCTTGGTGCCGAAAATCCTGAAGGTGCCATCGGGTTGCGGTTCGGCACGGGTTTTGACCAGCGCCAGGTCAGAGCCTGCCTGTGGTTCGGTCAGGTTCATGGTGCCGGTCCACTCGCCGCTCACCATCTTCGGAACAAAGAGCTGCTTGAGCTCATCCGAGCCGGCCAGCAGCAGCGCCTCAATGGCACCCTGGGTCAGCATCGGCAGCAGGCCGAAGCTCATGTTCGACGAATGCACCATCTCGTCAGTCAGCGTGATCAGCGAGCGCGGCATGCCAAGGCCACCAAACGCCTCCGGCATCGGCAGCGCTGCGCCGCCCATGGCGCAATAGGCGTCATAGGCCGTCTTGAAGCCTTTGGGCGTCGATACCGAGTTGTCGGCGGGATTGTGCCTCGCACCTTCCTGATCGCCTGACCAGTTCAGTGGATCAAGTACCTCGTTGGCAAACTTGGCCGACTCTTCAATGATCGCGAACACCGTGTCCGGCGTCGCTTCAGCGAAATGCGGCAGCGCCGACAGCTCGCTCAGCGGCGCGATGGTTTCGAGAAGAAGACGATACTCTTTGACGGGGGCGTGATAAGTGCTCATGGCGCGTTCTCTGCGGGCGGTGGCGGGCTGGGCGGAAATAAAAAAGCGGGCAACCGCCCGCTTTGTGACTGGGTGACTAGAGCTGGCTGGTCAATTGCGGCACGGCCTCAAAGAGGTCGGCCACCAGACCATAGTCGGCCACGCTGAAGATCGGCGCGTCGGGGTCTTTGTTGATGGCGACGATGACCTTGCTGTCCTTCATACCGGCCAGATGCTGGATCGCACCGCTGATGCCGACGGCGACGTAGAGCTCTGGCGCGACGATCTTGCCGGTCTGACCGACCTGGTAATCGTTCGGCACAAAGCCCGCGTCAACGGCGGCGCGCGAGGCGCCCATGGCGGCGTTGAGCTTGTCGGCCAGCGGTGTCAGTACCTCGCGGTATTTCTCGCCAGAACCCAGGCCACGGCCACCGGACACGATGATCTTGGCAGCGGTCAGTTCCGGGCGTTCGCTCTTGGTGATTTCAGCCGACACGAAGCTTGCGACGCCGCTATCAGCAACCGCAGCGACGCTTTCGACGGCACCACTACCGCCAGTCGTAGCTGCTGCAGCGAACGCGGTACCACGCACGGTGATGATCTTCACGCTGTCCGACGATTTGACGGTCGCGTAGGCGTTGCCTGCGTAAATTGGGCGCACAAAGGTGTCAGCGTCGACGACCTTGATGATGTCGCTGATCTGCGCCTTGTCGAGGAGGGCTGCCACGCGTGGTGCAACGCTCTTGCCGTACGCAGTAGCGGGGGCGAGGATGTGGCTGTAGCTGCCAGCGACGGCGACGATCTGCGCCGCTGCGTTTTCTGGCAGCAGATTGGCATGCGCGGCACCGTCGGCATGCAGCACCTTGCTGACGCCAGCGACTTGCGCTGCGGCGGTTGCAGCTGCGCCCGCGTTGTTGCCGGCCACCAGCACATGCACATCGCCACCGATCGCCGCTGCGGCCGAGATGACGTTGAGCGTTGCTGCTTTGAGCGAGCCGTGATCGTGTTCTGCAATAACGAGATTAGCCATGATCAGATCACCTTCGCTTCATTCTTGAGTTTGTCGATCAGGGCGGCTACATCGGCCACCTTCACACCGCCCTGGCGCTTCGGTGGCTCTTCCACTTTCAGCGTGGTCAGACGCGGCGTGACATCTACGCCGAGGTCCGCCGGCTTCACGTTGTCGAGCTGCTTCTTTTTCGCCTTCATGATGTTGGGCAGCGTGGCGTAGCGCGGCTCGTTCAGGCGTAGATCAGTGGTGATGATGGCGGGCAATTTCAGGGCGACGGTTTCGAGACCACCGTCGACTTCGCGGGTCACGGTTGCGGTGTCGCCCGCAACTTCCACTTTGGAGGCAAACGTCGCCTGGCCCCAGCCGAGCAGCGCAGCCAGCATCTGGCCGGTCTGGTTGGCGTCGTCGTCAATCGCCTGCTTGCCAAGTACCACCAGTTTCGGCTGTTCCTTGTCGACCACTGCCTTGAGCAGTTTCGCCACCGCCAGCGGTTGCAGATCAGCGTCCGTCTCGATCAGGATGCCGCGATCAGCGCCGATCGCCATCGCGTTGCGCAGTGTTTCCTGGCATTGCGCCACACCGGCAGACACGGCGATGATTTCGGTCGCCACGCCTTTTTCCTTCAGGCGAACCGCTTCTTCAACGGCGATTTCGCAGAACGGATTCATCGACATCTTGACGTTCGCGATATCGACGCCCGAGCTGTCGGGCTTGACGCGCACTTTCACGTTGTAGTCCACAACGCGCTTGACCGGGACGAGTATCTTCACACCTGCTCCTGAGGGCGGAAATTGCGCAACCACGCGTATGGACGCATGACGCACCGCCGGTTGACGTTAACGTTAGCCGACCATTATAAAAACTGGCGCACGCGGGCGGCGATTCTTCGCGCAGTGCTTTGAGCCGTGGCTCTAAAGCCCGGCCCGTGACGACGTGGCGGGGGGACGCCGACGATGGCCGCGTCTTCGGGTACGCTCGCAGAATGGAAGCCAGTTTCACAAAACGCCGTGGCCGGTGGCATGCAGGAGCAATGCTGCTGTTGCTGATATTAACGGCGGCTTACGTGCTGGCGGTGGCCAATGGCATCGTGACGATTGACGTTGCCCGCGACCTGTTCTGGGCCATCGAAATCGCCGACGGGCGCGCCTTGCCTTTGCTCGGTCCGCCGGTGGGATCGGTCGAGCTGCTGGCCGCGTGGTGGTACTACCTCGGTGCTCTCGCCATATGGCTGGGCGGCTCGGTGACGGCCTATTTTGCGTTGCTTGGCCTGCTCGCGGCCAGCAAGTACCTGCTGATCTACCTTACTGGCCTTCGCATCGGTGACGCGCGGTTTGCCGCATTGCTGCTAGCCGCTGCCGCAGCGCCCGGTATTGCGGGCTATCAACTGTTCGGCGTCGGTCACACCCAATTGCTTGAAGCCGCAGTCTGGGGATGCGCGCTGCTTTCACTTCGCCTGTGCCAACCGGGGGCCAGACCGTCTCAGCGCGCGGTGATTGCCAATGCAGCTCTCCTCGGTGCATGCGCTGCACTCGCACTGCACGCTCACCCCACTGCGGTGTTGCTGTCGCCCTGGTTGATGGCGGCGCTTGTTGCCGTGCCACGTCCGCATCGCCTGACAGCGGCGGTGGCTGCGATGATCGCTGGTGGACTGATTTTCCTGCCGTTGATATTGGCTCACTGGATGCCGGGCCTTGCCGGCGACAGTGTCGCGATCAACGCGCCTGGCGTTTCTGGTCTCGGCGGCACCCTCAGCGGCTTCACGCCGCTGTTGGTGAACCTGCTCTGGCAGCAGCCGCTGGCGGTGCTGGACACCGCGTTGAACGCACCGGGTGCGCTGGTCGCCGTCACGCATGTCATTTGGGGGGCGCTGCTGGTTGCCGCTGCGGCAGGCGGATTGCTTGCCCTGAACGACATCCGCTGGAGGAAGCAGCTGGTCGCGGCGGCAGCGACGCTAATTGCAGTGCTGGCAGCAACTGCGCTGCTACGTGACCACACGCCGTTCTACATGCTTTACGTGGCGCTGCCGCCTTACGCCCTGGTGTTGGCTATCGGCTGGCGCGCGCTGGAGCGAGTTCGTGTTTCGTCGACGGCAATTGTTTTGGCGGCAGTCGTGCTGCATGTTCTCGTCGTGGTGGGGCTGGTCAACACGGCACAACGCGGTCTTGTCCACTCGCACCTGCCGTTGCACTCGAACATGCGTGATACCAGCACTACCGCGCACGATGAATCTGTGCTGTCGGCTCCCGCTCGCGACGAGGTTGCCGCCCGGTTTCTGTGCAAACATGACGGCGATGCGTCGTTGCATGGCGATGTCGCTTCCTTCGCCATGGGCCTCGGCCACGAATTGCGCTTGCATTGCGCTGGGCGGAAGTCGCAGGTCCATATTGGCGGATTGACGTCGCCGTGGATATGGCTACCCGCCGACGCCTGGACAATTCTGAACGTCAAGCCGACCGTGAATTTGCGAGGCGGCGGGCTCGCTCCGGCCAGTGCAGTCGTTGCGACCGCAAGCCCGCTGCATGCGGTGTCTGGTCGGAACTATCCACCGCGAATGGACCTGATGCTGGCGGCGGCCAGGGCAAAGACCTGGTCAACGTCGCTGACGACCACTGCTGATTCCATCCTCATCGTCAGCAATCTGTTGCCGACTTCGCCTGCCTTTGCAGTTCGTGTTTTGCGCAACGATGTTGTGCAGCCGGCGGCGCTGCGCTTCGCGAACACCAGTGCTTATCGCTGTACCGCCTGCGCCGACGGCGCCGCACATTGGACAGTGGAGGTGCTAGGTGGGCTACCCGAGACAACCTCAATCGCTGCACTATCGCCGCCGACTGCTACGCTACCGCGATGAGTAATGACGTGGAGCAGCAAAGGCCGGCCGTGCGGGAAACTGCGGGGCAGGCGGGTCGCTATCTGATTGGGGCGTTCATTGCGCTGGCAATTGACGCAACCATCGTGTCAGTCATGGTGAGCATGGGGGCCCCCGTACTGATTGCCCGCCTGCTGGCGATGCTGGCTGGCGTGACCACGACCTATGCATTCAATCGTCGCTACACCTTTGCCCCCAGCCATCCGGCATCATTTGCTGATTGGGGGCGCTACGTGGCAGCGCAATCAGTCGGCTCCGCCATCAATTTCGCGCTGTCGACCGGTTTGTTGTGGCTGTCCGACCGGTCTGTGCTGCAAATTTGGGGCGCGGTGATAGTGGGAGCAGCGGCCGGCTTCTGCGTGAATTTCTTCACAGCCCGCCGCTTGTTGCATAACTCCGATACGGCGCAGCAGAAATCGGGCCGCTAGTCGCGTCCGTCTGGTCGCCGGCCGCGAATATCCACCGCCGTCGTCGGATCGAGGCTGGCTGGAGTGATGGGTGGCACCAGGGCCGCCGACCGGCTTACGCGGCGCATATAGCCGAGCGCGGTCAGCGGAACGCCAATCGCCCACAGTCCGGCGACGAGTGCGACAGAGCGCCAGGAAAACTCGGCGAACAACATGGCGACGCCGGCAATCAGCATTACCATCGTCGTGACCGGAAGCATCACCAGCAGACTCATGCGATAGCGTTGCCACCAGCTCTGTCGCGACCACTCGCGCAGGGTGTCCCACGCCTCCTGCGGTGGTGGCACGTTGCGGTCGATGATGCTCATCGGCCGCTCCAGGCCGGCATTGGCCGCTTGGCGATGAAAGCGTCAATGCCCGCCTGGGCATCGCCCGACTGCATGTCGCTCGCCATGTTGCCAGCGGCCAATTGGTAAGCCGCATCAAGCGGATACCCCTGCCCTTGCCGTAGTTGCCGCAGCAACCGTTTTCCGGACGCCAGCGCGTAGCGGGACTTCGATGCCAACAGATCAGCCAAGCTCTGTACTTCTTGCATAAAGCAATTATCGTCTACGCAGCGGTTGACCAGTCCCCACGCGGCAGCCTGCTCAGCGTCAACAAACTCACCGGTCAGCAGCATTTCCGCTGCGTGCTTCGGCGCCAGGCTTCGGCTGAGCGCAACGGCGGGCGTCGAACAGAACAATCCCAAGTTGATGCCGCTGGTGGCGAACCGCGCCGAACGGGCGGCTACGGCGAGGTCGCAGGAGGCGACCAGCTGACAGCCTGCAGCGGTTGCAACGCCCTGCACGGCAGCAATCACTGGCTGCTGCAGCTCAGCAATGGTCAGCATCAGCCGCGAGCAACGGTTGAACAGTTCGTTCTGCCAGCTTTCGGCGGGGTTGGCGCGCATCTCGCGCAAATCGTGGCCGGCGCAAAACGCCTTTCCGCTGGCGGCAAGCACCAGCACTGAGCACGCCGGATCGCGCGAGGCTGATTCGAGGGCTTGCTGCAGGGCTGCAAGCATGTCCGATGAGAGGGCGTTGTATTGCGCCGGCCGGTTCAGGGTAAGGGTTACCACGCTCCCGCTGGCGGTCCGCAGCACGGGAGCATCTTCTACACTAGCGGGTTGTTCTACATCCATTGGCGCGCCAGCAGCAGTTGAGCTATGGGCCATCGACTCTCCAAGATTACAACGAAAACCGGCGACGGTGGCACCACTGGCCTCGGCGATGGTTCGCGCGTACCGAAAACGCATCCGCGGATTGCTGCGATCGGCGAAGTCGACGAACTGAATTGCGTGGTCGGGCTGTTGCTGACGGAGACGCTCTCGGACCAGCTTCGCGAGTCTCTGGTTGACGTCCAGCACGACCTGTTCGATCTTGGCGGCGAGCTGTCGATTCCGGGCTACACCGCGATTGGCGAGACGCATGTGGCTCGGCTCGAAGCGTTGTCAGAATCGCTCAACGCGGAGCTGCCCATGCTCAAGGATTTCATCCTGCCTGGCGGTTCGCGGGCAGCGGCTTACGCGCATCTGGTGCGAACGGTGTGCCGCCGCGCTGAGCGGGCGGTGCTGGTGCTGGCGGCGAGCGAGACGGTTTCTGACTATGCCCGCGTCTACCTCAATCGCCTCAGCGACCTGGCTTTCGTGCTGGCGCGCACACTTAACCGTGCTGCCGGACAGCCGGACGTGCTGTGGCGCAAGGATCGCCGCGCCAATGCAACTCCCGCCTAAGACAGTTAAAGGCGCTCACTATCGTTAACCCCGGCCGCTGCGATCTGCTCATCCTGCAGTACGCGGCACCGACGAATCTGGCGCCTACCCGGCGTCATCAGCATCAGTAAGGTCCCCATGCACAACCCGCTTCTTGCCACCTGGAACGCCCCGTACGGTCTGCCGCCTTTTGCGGAGACGCGTCCTGAACATTTTGGCCCGGCCTTTGCTGCCGCATTTGCAGAGCATCATGCCGAGCTCGACGCCATTGCTGGCAATCCCGAGCCCGCGACGTTCGCCAACACAATCGCGGCGTTCGATCGTGCCGGCTGGAAGTTTGTCCGCTTCGGCGAAATGTTCTGGAATTTGAGCGCTGCCCACACCAGTCCCGCGCTGGAAGCAGTGGAGCGCGAGCTGGCGCCAAAGATTGCCATGCATCAGAGCGCCGTTTACATGCATCAGACGCTGTTCTCGCGCATCGACACCGTCGTAAATTCTGCCGAGATGCAGTTGCTGGCGGACGAGGACCGTCGCCTGGCGGAGCGCGTGCACCTCGACTTCGTTCGTCAAGGCGCACGCATTGCCGCCGCCCAGCGTGAGCGTTACGCCGCCATCGTGGGCCAGCTGGCAACGCTGTGCACGCAGTTCTCGCAGAATGTGCTGAAGGACGAAACCGACTGGGTGCTATGGCTTGAGGACGAAGCATCGCGCGCCGGATTGCCAGCCGATGTCCTCAACTCGGCGCGCGCCGCGGCGGCAGAGCGCGGGCGAGCTGACGGCTGCGCGATCACGTTGTCGCGCAGCTCGGTGGTGCCGTTTCTCACCTTCTCCACGCGGCGTGACCTGCGCCAGGTCGCCTTCGACGCCTGGGTCTCGCGTGGTGCGCATGATGGCCCGAGCGACAACCGTCAGATCATTGTCGATATCCTCAAGCTGCGTCAGGAGCAGGCCGAGCTGCACGGTTACAGAACATTTGCCGATTTTCAGCTGGTGGATCGCATGGCGAAAACGCCCGAGGCCGCGCGCGCGCTGATGCTGCAGGCGTGGGAGCCAGCGAAGGCCACGCTCGTTCGTGAGGCCGCGCTGCTCAACGCAAGCCGCATCGCGCACGGGCAGACTGAGGCACTCGAACCCTGGGACTGGCGCTTCTACGAGGAAAAGATGCGACAGTCGCACTTCGAGCTTGACGACGCGGTAGTGAAACCCTATTTCGAGCTCGACCGCATGATTGCCGCGATGTTTGGCGTGGCGGGACGGTTGTTTGGACTCAGTTTCAAGGAAGTCACGCAGGCGCCGGGCATCAAGCTTTATCACCCGGATGCACGGCTGTTCGAAGTGCATCGTGAAGGCAAGCTGAAAGCGCTGTTCATCTCCGACAATTTCGCACGTTCGTCGAAGCGCGGCGGGGCGTGGATGTCGAGCTATCGCGTGCAGGGCAGGAATAGCGTGCATGGCGAGGTGGTCCCGATCGTTGGCAACCACAACAACTTCGCCAAGGCACCTGCCGGGCAGCCCAACCTGATCTCGTTCGATGATGTGCGCACGTTGTTCCATGAATTCGGTCATGGCCTGCACGGCATGCTTTCCGACGTTCGCTACGAGCGGCTGGCAGGGACCAATGTCTATCAGGACTATGTTGAGCTGCCGTCGCAGTTGTTCGAGCATTGGGCCCTTCAGCCTGAGGTGCTTGCCGAGTTTGCGCGTCGCTTCGATACCGGCGAGACAATTCCGGAAGCACTGGTCAAACGTATCCGCGCGGCCGCGAAGTTCGGTAACGGCTTCGAGAGCGTGCAGTATGTGTCGTCTACGCTCACCGATCTCGCGGTGCACTCACGCAGCAATTTCGATGGCTTCGACGTGATGGCATTCGAACAGGAAGAGCTGGCCCGCATCGGCATGCCGCGCGAGGCGCATCCGATGCACAGATTCACGGGCTTCCGGCATCTGTTCTCTGATGCCGCCTACGCTGCAGGTTACTACGTGTATATGTGGGCAGCAGTGCTCGACAACGACGCCTTCGAGGCGTTCGAGGAGGCTGGCAACGCGTTCGACGCCCCAACGGCGAAACGCCTGCACGACTACATCTACTCTGCAGGCAGCTCGATCGAGTCTGCTGACGCCTACCGCGCGTTCCGTGGGCGCGATGCGAAGGTGGAGGCGATGTTGCGCAAGCGGGGGCTGGTGGAGACGGTGTGATTGCCCGGTCGCCGTTCGTCGCAAACACGTAGCCCGGAGAAACGCAGCGCGTCCGGAAGTTTCTCTACATGCGCTAACGGCACGAATGAATCGATCGACCGCGTTAACAACTGCCTTGACGCGCTTCGCTTCTCAAGGCTACGCCGCTACGCCTTTGCCTCAATCAACTCAATCTTGTACCCGTCCGGGTCCTGCACGAAGGCGATGACGGTGCTGCCGCCTTTGACCGGACCGGCTTCGCGGGTGACGTTGCCGCCGGCTGCGCGTACGGCGTCGCAGGCTGCGGCAGCGCTCGGCACGGCGATAGCGATGTGGCCGAAGGCGGTGCCGATCTCATAGCTCGGGACACCGTAGTTGTAGGTCAACTCGATCGTTGCGCCGTCCTTCTCGTCGCCGTATCCCACGAACGCCAGTGAGTATTTCTGCTCCGGTCGATCAGTGGTACGCAGCAGTTGCATGCCCATCACTCGGGTGTAGAAATCAATGGAGCGTTGCAGGTCGCCGACGCGCAGCATGGTGTGGAGAATTCGCATGGGGTTACCTCTACTCTAAATTTGGAATTGGGCGATGCAGCGATCGCCCCGGTGCTATTTGGCTTTTCTCTGGAAACCCCATTCAATAAGGGCTCCTGCGTATAAATGGCTATAAGTCGATTTCTGTCATTTTCACGGTATTAGCCCATATAAATTGGGCTTCTTCGGGAAAAGCCAATACCGAAATCGACTCGCAACCATCCCGCCAGACGCATCTGACCACGCCAGCGGCGCGGACTACTGCACGCGGCGGAACCGTTGCGCCCGCTTGCCGGTGTCAACCTCGCTGGTGTACACCGATCCTACGGAGTCGATCGCAATGTTGTGTACCCAGTGGAAGTCGCCGGCCTGGCGTCCGGGGCGGCCGAACGAACCGATCTTTTCGCCGGTCGCGCGCTCGACAATGCGCACTTCATTGTTGGTGCCATCAGCAATCAGCAGGTAACGCTGCGCTGCGTCCTCGGACGGCACCAGATCCCAGGTTGAGCCAGAGCCTTGCGTGGCAGCGTCGTAGACGAACTGCTTCAGGAACTCGCCCTTCTTGTTGAAAACCTGCACCCGGTTGTTCATGCGGTCGCACACGTAGACCAGGTTGTCTTTCGTCATGCGCACGCAGTGCACCGGCATGCCGAAGTGTGCCGATTCCGGGTTGTAGTTCGGGAAATTGCCGTCCTCCGGCTTCTTGCCATAGGCGCCCCAGTGCCGTTTGTAGGCACCGGTGGCAGCGTCGAACACAATGACGCGACGATTGCCGTAGCCGTCGGCAACAAAAAGCTCATTGGCATCAGCATCAAGCTCCATGTGCGCGGGCCGGCTAAGTTGCGTGGTCGAATTGCTTCCTTCGCTCTTGCCCGGCTTGCCGATCTGCATCAGGAACTTGCCGTCGGGCGTGAACTTGAGCAGCATGCCATCGGTGTTGGCGTTGCCGCCGACCCAGACGTCGCCTTTCGGGTCAACGTAGATGCCGTGCTCGTTGGCGGGCCAGTCGTAGCCAGTACCCTTGCCACCCCACGAACGCAGCAGATTGCCCGCGCGATCAAACTGCAGCACCGGCGGCGCCGCCACACAGCACTTCGAGCGCGGCGGCGTCAGTGCCGCGCCTTTCTCGTCGTCGGTGAGGGTCAGCGGCCGGTGAATCAGCCAGATGGTGTCGTTGCGGTCAACCGCGATGCCTGCCACCTGCCCAAGAATCCAGTTGTTGGGCAGCGGCTTCGGCCACAGCGCGTCCACCGCGTAGCGCGGCCCGCCTGCAACAGTCGCGCCTTCCACCCTGGCGTGGACGTGCGAATGGTTCCCTGCGGACTGCGGGCCGTGTGCGCAGCCCGCGAGCAGCAGCAGCGAACCCACACTGACAGTGACGACAAACAGCGAGCGAAGCAATGACATGATGACTCCCCTTCTTTGCGCTCTTGATGATGCGCGGACGAGACTATTGCAGATGTTCGGCCAGAACGCGAATGGCATGTTTCGCTTCACGCGCTGCGCCGTCGTGAATCTGGTGCCGGCAACTGGTGCCATCGGCAACGATGATCGCGCCGGGTGAATTGCGGACGGCCGGTAGCAGCGACAGCTCGGCCATATGCATCGAGACGTCGTAATGCTTTGAGTCATAGCCAAACGCGCCAGCCATGCCACAGCAGGAGCTTTCGATCAGGGTTGGCTTGACGTCCGGGATCAAGCCCAGCAGCGTGAGCGTCGGCGTCATTTCGCCAAACGCTTTCTGGTGGCAGTGGCCGTGCACAAGGATCGGTGACGCTGCAGGCTTGAGCTTGGCGCGCAGTTTGTCGAGCTTGCCTGCTTTCTCCTCGCGTTCGAGGAAAGTTTCGATCAGCATGGCGTGCCTGGCGACGACGTCCGCTTCTTCGCCCAGGCGCATGGCCGGGATTTCGTCGCGCAGCGTGAACAGGCAGCTGGGTTCCAGGCCGACGATGTCGATACCCGCTTCGGCAAATTCGAGCAGGGCCGAGAGCAGATAGTGCGCCTGCTGCTTGGCGGCTTCCACCATGCCGACGGCGAGGAAGGTGCGGCCGCAGCAGAGGTTGCGCTCGTCGCGGTCGCCTTGCGGCGTCCAGCGCGGAATGTGAACTTTGTAGCCTGCCGCACCGAGCACTGCAATTGCTGCGTCCACGTTTTCGCGCTCGAAGGCGCCGTTGAAGGTGTCAACGAACAGCACCACCACACGCTCGCCCGCGGCATGGGCGTCGAGCAGTGCGCGGCCACCTACCAGCACCGGGCCGGTCGGCGGCTTGGGTAGTGTTGCCCATACCGTGTCGCTGCGCCACTCCGGCAGTGAGCGTTTTGCTGAAAAGCCGAACATGCGCTCACCCAGTTTGGCAAGCCACGGCATGCGATTGCGCGCGTTGAACCAGCCAGGATGCTTTGCTGCAAACGGCGCCGTGATTGGCAATCGCGCGATCAGATTGTCACGAATCGAGAAGCCGTGCTTCTTCTTGTAGTGATGCAGGTGCTCCACCTTCATCTTCGCCATGTCGACGCCCGTGGGGCAATCGCGCTTGCAGCCCTTGCAACTGACGCAGAGATCCAGCGCGTCGTGAACTTCGTCGCTGGCGATGCCATCGCTGCCGATCTGGCCAGAAATCGCCAGCCGTAGCGTATTGGCCCGGCCGCGCGTGGCATGTTGCTCATCGCGAGTCACGCGATAGCTTGGGCACATGGTGCCAGCGTCGAACTTGCGGCAGTGGCCGTTGTTGTTGCACATTTCCACGGCCTTGGCAAACCCTTCCGCCGGGTCGCCACCGGTGCCGGGCCCCGTGGTCTGCTCGGTGACCGCATCGTTCTGCACATTCCACGCACTCCAGTCGAGTGTCGTCTGGATTGGAATCACCCGGTAGTCTGGCTTGAAGCGGAAGAGGCTCGCGTCATCCATCTTCGGCGGATCAATGATCTTGCCGGGGTTAAACAGGTTTTGCGGGTCAAAGGTGCGCTTGATCTCGCGGAACGCCGACGTGATTGCCGGTCCGAATTGCCATTCGACCCATTCGCCACGGCAGAGGCCGTCACCATGCTCGCCGCTGTACGCACCCTTGTAGCGTCGTACCAGCGCACTTGCTTCATCGGCGATGGCGCGCATCTTCGCCGCACCGCCTTCCGGCCCGGCGTGGCGCATGTCGAGGATCGGGCGCACGTGCAGCGTGCCCACACTGGCATGCGCGTACCAGGTGCCGCGCGTGCCGTGCCGCGCGAACACCTCGGTCAACCGCGCGGTGTAGTCAGCCAGATGCTCCAGCGGCACCGCGCAATCCTCAATGAAGCTCACCGGCTTGCCATCGCCCTTGAGGCTCATCATGATGTTGAGCCCGGCCTTGCGCACTTCCCACAGGTTCTTCTGCGGCGCATCGTCGGTCATCTGCACCACGGCATCGGGCAGGCCGAGTGTGCCGATCAGATCAACCAACTGCGAGAGTTTGCGCTTGAGTGCATCGCGATCATCGCCGGAGAACTCCACCAGCAAAATCGCTTCAGGCTCGCCCACCAGCGCCGTGCGGATCGTCGGCGCGAAGGCCGGGTTGGCGAGCGAGAGCTCGATCATCGTGCGATCCACCAGCTCGACGGCCGTCGGCCCGAGTTTCACGATGTGCTGCGCCGAGTCCATCGCCTGATGGAAAGTCGGGAAGTTGACCACGCCGAGCACCTTCGCTTTCGGCAAGGGCGAGAGTGCCAGCGTCAGTGATTTGGTGAAAGCGAGCGTACCCTCCGAGCCCACCAGCAGATGCGCGAGATTGACACTGCCGTCAGCGGTGTAGGGCCGTTCGCTCTGGTTGCAGAAAATGTCGAGGTTGTAGCCGGCGACGCGACGCATGACCTTGGGCCACACACGCTCAATTTCCTCACGATGTTTCGCAGCGAGGGAAGCCGCCAGCGCGCCCAGTTGTTGGGCAGGTCCGGTCGCATCCGCTTGCGGGCCAAACGACGTGACGCGACCATCCGCCAACCAGGCGTCGATACCCAGCACGTTGTGCACCATGTTGCCGTAGGCGATGGAGCGTGAGCCGCAGGAATTGTTGCCTGCCATGCCGCCCAGTGTGGCCTGTGCGCTGGTCGATACGTCCACCGGAAACCAGAGCCCGTGGAGCTTGAGGTAGGCGTTGAGGTGGTCAAGCACCATACCCGGTTCAACCATCACGGTGCGTGCTTCGGCGTCGAATGCGAGCACGTTGCGCAGGTATTTCGAGTTGTCGATGACCAGCGCAACACCAGTGGTTTGACCGCATTGGCTGGTGCCGCCACCGCGCGCAAGCACCGGCACCTTCAGGTCGCGAGCGATGTCAATGGCGTTCACGACATCGTCCGCTGTGCGCGGCACCAGCACACCAACTGGCATCTGCTGGTAAATGGACGCATCAGTCGAGTAGCGTCCGCGATCAGCGTCGGAGAAAAGGACCTCGCCCTGGGTGTGCTGGCGGAGGCGATGGGCGAGTTGGGGGGCGTCGGACATGGACTAGATCGGTCAACAGTATTTCGTCGTTTTGTAGCCTCGATGCAACGAAGTGGAATCGAGGGGCGATATCGGTTCGGCGAACAATTGCCTCGATTTCGCTATCGCTGCATCGAGGCTACGGGGTTATGACTTAGAGAGATGCGCCGGCCCGATTGAGCTGGCCGCTTCGAATGAGTTCGAGCACTGCATCGCGCTTGTTGTTGAGATGTTCAGTGAGAACAGTGCGCATCGCTGCACCGTCGTGGCGGGCGAGGGCGTTGATCATGCGCTCGTGCTCGTCGACGGCGCGCTGCCATTTTTGCCCGTCCTGATTGGAGCGGAAGCGCAGCGCTTGCAGGCGGGCATTGAGCTGGGCATAAGTTCGCGTCAGCACCGGGTTTTTTGCGGCGGCGTTGATGCAAGCGTGAATCTGTGCGTTGAGCGCGTAATAGCGCGGCAGGTCACGCCGTGTGTAGGCTGCGAGCATCTCAAAGTGCAGCGCGCGGATTTCTGCGAGCTCGTCGTCGGTGATGCGTGCTGCGGCAAGCTCGCCCGATTGCGCTTCGAGATTGGCCATCACCTCAAAGGTGTCGATCACATCCTGCTCGCCAAGCGAGAGCGCAACGGCGCCACGGTTCGGCAGCAGCTCGACGAGGCCCTCCGAGGCCAACATCTTGATCGCCTCGCGCAGCGGCGTGCGAGAGATCTTAAGTTGCTCGCAAAGCTCGCGCTCATTCAGCTTGGCACCGGGCGCAATGGTGCCTTCGATCAGCATGCTGCGCAGCCGGGCGGCCGCCTGATGCGGGAGCGCCTGGCGGGCGAGTTCGATGATTTCGGCCATACTCTATTTTTGCATACAAATTGGCCGAAATTCAAGCGACTACAAATTCAGCGTCTAGCAAACCCGGTTGACAAATGAATTTTGTATGCAAAAATGCCCCGTCACTGATCGTGAGATATACCGCCATGCTGCAACTGAACTTCCACCCTGCTGGACGCCATCAACTGTCGATTCCCGGGCCGTCGCCGGTGCCGGATCGCATCCTGCGTGCGATGAGCATGCCGACCATCGACCATCGCGGCCCGGAGTTCGCGACGCTCGGGTTCAAAGTGCTGGCGGACCTGAAGAAGATATTCAAGACCGAGCACCCCGTCATCATCTATCCCGCGTCGGGCACCGGCGCGTGGGAGGCAGCGCTGTGCAACGTGCTGTCGCCGGGTGATCAGGTGCTGATGTACGAGACCGGGCAGTTCGCCACGCTCTGGAAGAAGATGGCTGATCGTCTTGGGGTGAAAACAGAGTTCATCAGTCTGCCAGGCCTGGAGGGCTGGCGACGTGGCGTGCAGGCCCATCTCATCGAAGCGCGCTTGAAGGCCGACACCGGGCACGCGATCAAGGCGGTGTGCGTGGTGCACAACGAAACCTCGACCGGTGTGACCAGCAATATTGCAGCGGTCCGCGCAGCCATCGACGCGGCCGGGCATTCCGCGCTTCTCATGGTCGACACCATCTCCGGGCTCGCCAGCGCCGACTACCGGCATGACGAATGGGGCGTGGACGTGACTGTGTCCGGTTCGCAGAAGGGCTTGATGTTACCGCCCGGCATTTCGTTCAATGCCGTGTCGCCGAAGGCGATTGCAGCGAGCAAACACGCGCGTCTGCCCAAGGCGTTCTGGGCTTGGGACGAGATGCTGGAGTTCAACAAGACCGGCTACTTCCCGTACACACCGAGCACCAATCTGCTGTACGGTCTGCATGAGGCGCTCGACATGATCCTCGGCGAGGGGCTCGACAACGTCTTCGCCCGACATCAACGCCTGGCGCGGGCCTGCCGTGCGGCGGTGAACGCCTGGGGCCTGGAGATCCAGTGCGCTGATCCGGCCGTCTATTCGCCAGTGTTGACCGGTGTCATGATGCCCCACGGTGTCGATGCCGACGCCGTGCGCAAGATCATCTATGACCGCTTTGATACCTCGTTGGGCACGGGTCTCGGCAAGGTGAAGGGCAAGATGTTCCGCATTGGTCATCTTGGCGAATGCAATGATGTGTCGCTGATGGGTACGCTCTGCGCGGTCGAGATGGGGCTCGCCATGGCGGGCGTCTCGCTCAAGGGGAGCGGCGTAGTTGCAGCGATGGCTGAACTTCAGAAGTAGGCGGCTACCACCCCGCGCACCAACCCGGAACTAAGGACAACGATGAACAAACCCAATACCACCCGCCGTCAACTGATCAAAGCGCTTGCCGCCGCACCGCTCGCCAGCAGCGGCGCGCTATGGGCACAAGGTACCTGGCCACAGGGGCCAGTGAAGATCGTTGTGGGCTTTCCGCCGGGCGGTGGTACCGATGCACTTGCCCGTGTGCTGGCGCCAAAGCTCACGACCATGTGGGGGCAGCAGGTCATCGTCGAGAACCGTGCTGGCGTTGCCGGTGTGCTTGCGGCCGACGTGGTGGCCAAGTCGACGGATGGCCTGACGCTGCTGATGGGCCATATCAATTCGCATGGCATTGGCCCGGCGCTGAATCCGAAGATGCCCTACAACGCGGAGACCGATTTCTCTCCATTGGCGCTGGTGGGCGTGACGCCGAACGTGCTGATCTGCCACCCGAATGCACCGGCGAAGACGCTGAAGGACATCGTTGCGCTCGCAAAGGCAAAGCCTGGCACGCTGTCATTCGGCTCTGCGGGCAGCGGCAGCGCGCAGCATCTGGCGCTGGAGCTGTTCAAGGTTGCAGCAGGTGTCGATGTGCTGCACGTGCCGTACAAAGGCAGTGCCCCACTGCTGACCGATCTGATGGGCGGCCAGATCAACTATTCGTTCGACACCATGGCGGCGGTGACGCCACATGTGAAGGGCGGCAAGGTGCACGCTGTTGCGCAGACACGCACCAAGCGCTCGGCCTCCTATCCGGATCTGCCGACCGTTGCGGAGAGCGGCTATCCCGGTTTCGAGGCCACAACGTGGTACGGCATGATTGGGCCCGCTCGCATTGCGCCCGACCTCGTGCAGCGGATCAATCGCGACCTCAACGCGGCGATGGCAATGCCGGACGTCAAGGAGCGCCTCAATGCGGTGGGTGCTGAAGACGGCGGTGGTACGGCGCAACAGTTTGCCGACTTCATGCGCGCTGAGCGGGTGAAGTGGGCGCGCGTCGTGAAGGAAGCCAACGTGAAGGTGGACGCCTAGATCACCGCTTCCTCAGCCCGAGGCGTAACGCCGGATTGCACGACACTGCGCGTCAGTGACGGCGCGCACAGCTCGATGAACTTGTAGGCGAAATCGCGCAGATAGTGGCCACGACGTACCGCGATGCGCGTCACGTTGGCCGGGAACAGGTGATCAGCATTGAGCAATGCCAGGCCACGATCTTTGGCCTCGTTGAAGGCACCGGATGCGATGATGCCGATGCCCAGTTCCAGTTCGACGTAGGTTTTAATCACATCGGCGTCGAGCGCCGACAACACCACGTCGGGGTCGAGCGCCGCTGCAGCGAAAGTCTGGTCGATGCGCGCGCGCCCGGTAAACCCCTCGTGATACGTAATGATCGGGTAGTCGGTAATGGCCTGCAAGGTCAGAGGCTGCACCGCAGCCAGAGGATGCCCGGCCGGTACCACCACCGCATGGTGCCAGGCGTAGAACGGAAACGTCGCCAGCTCTGGCTCGCCAGCCAGGGCTTCAGTGGCAACGCCAATATCTGCCTTGCCTTCAAGCAGCAGCGCCAGCGTCTCTGCCGGACTGCCCTGATGCAGGGCCAGATGGACTTTCGGGAAGGCTTTACGGAACTCCGCTACCACTCGTGGCAGGGCATAGCGCGCCTGCGTATGCGTGGTGGCAATAGTGAGTTGGCCTTCATCGCGATTGGCGTACTGCGCTGCGAGATGCTTGATGTTCTTCGCATCCAGCAGCAGACGCTCCACGATTGTCACCAGCTCGCGACCGGGATCCGTCAGCCCGGTGAGACGCTTGCCCTTGCGCACGAAAAGCTCGACGCCGAGCTCGTCTTCGAGATCCTTGATGTGCTTGCTGACACCCGACTGTGAAGTGAAGAGCGCATTGCCGACCTCGGTCAGATTGAAGTTCTGACGGACGGTTTCGCGAATGATGCGGAGTTGCTGAAAGTTCATGGGGAAATTGGTGTGCTTGGGTGTCAGGCCGCTTTCGCCAGATCGAACGAGCGCAGCTTTGCCGGCACCAGATGCACCGGTCGGCCTTCGGTCAACTGCAGCGCCTCAAACTCCTGCCGCGTCAGCTCGACTTCGTAGTACTGCGGCGCAGCCTTGCTGTCGGTCAGGTGTTGCGCCTGCAACTCAACGCGTGCGGAGCTACCGAAGGCATGAATGCGACTCACACGCGCGGCAACGCCAGCGTTACCGGCAAGGCCGAGATCAGTGACAATGGTGGTCTCGTGCGGGCGCGCGTAACCCACGGCGGAATCGCTGCCGGCAAGAGGGAAGCGGTTGGCTGAACCGAGGAAGCTGTAGACGAAAGACGACGCAGGATTGCGGTACACCTCGTCCGGTGCGCCGACTTGTTCGACCTGCCCCTGGTTGATCAGCACAATGCGGTCGGACACTTCCACCGCCTCATCCTGATCATGGGTCACAAAGACGGAGGTCACGTGCAGTTCGTCATGCAGGCGACGCAGCCAGCGGCGCAGTTCCTTGCGCACCTTGGCATCGAGCGCACCAAAGGGCTCGTCGAGCAGCAGCACGCGCGGCTCGACGGCGAGCGCGCGGGCAAGCGCGATGCGCTGGCGCTGGCCGCCCGAGAGTTGCGCAGGGAAGCGGTCACCGGCCCAGTCAAGCTGCACCAGCTCCAGCAGTTGGTGCACCTTTCGCCTGATTTCACTCTCTGCCGGCCGTGTCTTGCGTGGACGGGCGCGCAGGCCGAAGGCCACGTTGTCAAACACGGTCATGTGCCGGAACAGCGCGTAGTGCTGGAACACGAAGCCGACTTGGCGTTCACGCACATGGGTGTCGGAGGCGTCATCGCCGTCAAGCCAGACGCGACCGCTATCCGCCGTCTCGAGTCCGGCGATGATTCGCAGCAGGGTTGTCTTGCCGCAGCCCGACGGGCCCAGCAGGGCGACCAGCTCGCCGGTCGGAAAGTCCAGCGACACATCCTTCAGCGCCTGAAAGGTACCGAAGGATTTTTGCAGGTGTTCAACGCGAATGCTCATGAATGGGCGTCCTCTTGTGCGGCAGCGATGGCCTTCGCCTGGCGCCACTCAACGAAAGTTTTGAGAATGAGGGTTACGAGTGCCAGCAGGGCGAGGAGCGAAGCAACCGCGAAGGCCGCGGCAAACTGGTATTCGTTGTAGAGAATTTCGATGTGCAGCGGCATGGTGTTGGTGAGCCCGCGAATGTGCCCGGACACCACCGACACGGCGCCAAATTCGCCCATCGCTCGGGCGTTGCACAGGATCACGCCGTAGAGCAGTCCCCACTTCACGTTGGGCAGCGTCACCTGCCAGAACACGCGCCAGCCGGAGGCGCCAAGCACCACGGCAGCTTCTTCCTCTTCCTTGCCCTGCGCCTGCATCAGCGGGATCAATTCGCGCGCCACAAAAGGAACCGTAACGAATACGGTTGCCAGCACAATGCCCGGCACGGCGAAAATGATCTTGATGTCGTGCTCACGCAGCCAGCCGCCGAACCAGCCGTTCAGGCCGAAGACCAGCACGTAAATCAGCCCGGCGACCACCGGGGACACCGAGAACGGCAGATCAATCAGTGTGATCAAGATCTGCTTTCCGCGAAAGTCAAATTTGGCAACCGCCCACGCCGCGGCGACACCGAAGACCACATTGAGCGGCACTGCAATGGCAGCTGCCAGCAGAGTGAGTTTGATCGAAGCAATCGCATCGGGTTCGACGATGGCTGCGAAGTAGACTTCCCATCCCTTGCGCAGTGCTTCGGCAAAGACGGAGATCAGCGGCAGCAGCAGAAACAGCGCGAAGTAACTGACGCCGAGCCCGACTAGCGTCCACTTCACCCATGCCGGATCACGGGTAGCTGCGCGTGTCTCGAAGCGGCCATAGCGATGCCCGGCCGCAAACAGGCCGTTCATGGTTGTCTCCCGGAGCGGCGCGCGCTCCACGCCTGCAGCAGATTGATCGCCAGCAACAGCACAAACGAGAAAAACAGCATCACCACTGCCACCGCAGTGGCACCGCGATAGTCATATTGTTCAAGTTTGGTGATGATGATCAGCGGAGTGATCTCGGACACATACGGCATATTGCCGGCGATGAAGATCACCGACCCATACTCTCCGACTGCCCGGGCGAACGCCAGCGCGAAGCCGGTGAGTAGCGCGGGAAGCACCGCCGGAAATATGACTTGCGCAAAGGTGCGCAGACGAGACGCACCGAGACTTGCAGCGGCTTCCTCAAATTCCGCGTCGTGGTCCTCAAGCACCGGCTGCACGGTTCGCACCACAAAGGGCAGACCGATAAAAACGAGCGCCACAAACACACCCAATGGTGTGAACGCCACTTTGACCCCAAGCGGTTCAAGCAGGCTGCCGAGCCAGCCGTTCTTCGAATAGAGAGCTGTCAGCGCGATGCCGGCCACAGCAGTGGGCAGCGCGAAAGGAAGATCCACCAGGGTGTCAATCAGCTTGCGACCGGGAAAGTTGTATCGGACGAGTACCCACGCAAGCAGCAAGCCAAATGCTGCATTGAGTAACGCGGCGGCCAGTGCTGCACCAAAGCTCAGCAGGTAGGTAGCAACCACCCGTGGCGCAGCAACTGCTTCCCAGAATTGGGGCCACGATAACTGCGCAGTCTTCAGAAATAGTGTCAGCAGCGGAATGAGGACTACCAGCGACAGATAAGTCAACGTGATACCAAGCGACAGTGAGAAGCCCGGAAGCACGCGTTGCGCCGATCGCCGACGCGGTATGCGGTGTATGGCAGCGAGGGCAACATTTTTTGGAGAGGACTGTCGTCGGATTGACGTCCAAGGACGTAGTGCGGAGGTGCTGGCGGTCATGGAAACTGCGGCGATGAAGATGAAAAGTTAGATCTGTTTGAGCGATTGCCAACGTACTGAATTGGTACTAGCGTATGCATATTTCGCATAAGCAAGCGACAGTTCATCCAAACCACTGCCGCGCCAACATCCGCTCGCCACGCTGGCCATGTGCGTGCGAATACCCAGTGTCAACCGCCTCGATGTGGCCAAGTGGTTCGTTTCCGTGTGCGTGCCGCAACCGCTCAAGTACCGCAAGGCCTTGCGGCCAGGGGCCGTGACCCGACTCGACATTGATATGCCCGGCGCGACCGATGCATTCGAACTGCGCACCCCAGCGGTCGGCCCAGACGGAGGCGGCCGTCAGCCGCATCCAGGGATCGTTGCTGCTTGCCACCACGACGGCGGGGACTCCGAGACGTCGGTGCGGGAGCAGTGCGGTGATGGTGTCTTTCAGGTCGGTGGTTTGGGTGACCGACGAGCCACCGCTGGTCAGCAGCCCTCGTGGTCCGAAGCGCTCCGGGTTGGCGGGTGCCACCAGCAGCATGCCGGCGACGCGGTCCTCCGGATCGCTTCGCTGAGCAAGTGCCGCCACCGCCGCGAGGCAACCGAAGCTGTGGGCGACCAGCCAGACAGCGCCCACGGCGTCGTCAATCGCTGCACCGACACGGGCCGACCAGGCATCGAGTGACGCGATGGCCCAGTCCGCCTGCTGCACGCGGTGCGCACCTTCGATGCGCGACTCCATCCAGCTTTGCCAGTGGCCCGGGCCGCTGCCATAGAGGCCCGGGATGATGAGCGTCGTCGACTTCATGCGATTGGCGTTGAGCAGGGGTTGCGGTAGCGAGTTACTACTTGCGCGCCGCGATCTGGTCAAACACGCCGCCGTCGGCGAAATGCGTCTTTTGTGCTTTCTGCCAGCCGCCGAACACTTCGTCGATGGTCACCAGTTTGACCGGCGCAAACTGCTTGGCGAATTGCGCGGCCACCTTGGCGTCACGTGGCCGGTAGTAGTGTTTGGCGGCAATCTGCTGGCCTTCCGGGGTGTAGATGAACTCGAGATACGCCTGCGCCTGTTTGCGGGTGCCGCGCTTGTCCACCACTTTGTCGACCACACTCACCGGCGGTTCAGCCAGGATCGAGAGCGACGGTGTGACCAGTTCGAATTTGTCAGGCCCAAGCTCCTTGATGGCGAGATAGGCCTCGTTTTCCCAGGCAATCAGCACGTCACCAATGCCGCGTTCCACGAAGGTGGTGGTGGCGCCGCGAGCGCCGGAATCGAGCACTTTCACGTTGTCGAAGATCGATTTGGTGAAGGCCCGCGCTTTGGCCTCATCACCGCCCGGTTGCCTGAGCGCATAGGCCCATGCTGCCAGGTAATTCCAGCGCGCACCGCCGGATGTCTTCGGGTTCGGCGTGATCACCTCAACACCGGGGCGCGCGAGGTCGTTCCAGTCCTTGATCTTCTTCGGGTTGCCCTTGCGCACCAAAAATACGATGGTCGAGGTGTAAGGTGACGCATTGTTCGGCAGTCGTTTCTGCCAGTCCTGCGGCAGCAGCTTGCCGTTTTCGTAGAGTGCATCAATGTCGTAGGCGAGCGCCAGGGTGACCACATCGGCTTCGAGACCGTCAATCACCGCGCGCGCCTGCTTGCCGGAGCCGCCGTGGGATTGCTTGATGCTGATCGTCTCGTTGGTCTTGGCCTTCCACTGTTTGGCGAAGGCAGCATTTAGATCGGAATAAAGCTCGCGGGTCGGGTCATAAGAGACATTGAGCAGACTGACCTGCGCATGGGCGTGGGGGGCGCCAAGTGCGGCCAGCGCGAACGCTGCTGCGATGCTGGTGAAACGGGGGGCGGTGTTGCGTGACATGCGAAAAGCTCTGCGTGAACAAAAGAAGTGATGGCAGAACAATAGGTTCGACAGCGCTCAAAGAGAACCAAGAAAAATTCACATGCTTAGCAGTTCTCGCACGATGTTGATCGCGGTGGGCTGGCGCAGGCAGGATCTGCCAGCTAGCATCCGAGGTGCGGGCCGTCGTGCGCAGGTGTGTTTGGTGCGACAACCGGCAAGGACTTCCAGGGAGCGCTTCGCATGAAATTCATCCGCCTGTGCCTCATCGTGATCGTTGCAGCGGTCGCTACGCCCTGCGTGGCGGGCGAAGCTGACGCGCAGTTGATGATGGCCCTGCTGTATTGGCGAGGTCGGGCGGTGGTCCGCGATGATCGCGTTGCGTTCGCGTGGATGAGCAAGGCCGCGCAACGCAACAACGCCGAGGCGCTGAATCACCTGGGCAGCATGTATGAGCGAGGCGAGGGCGTTGAGCGTGACGCGGTTCAGGCGCTGCGCCATTTCGAGCAGGCGGCAGAGCTGGGCAGCCCGAGCGGTCAGTTCAATACCGGTCGCGCGTACAACGGGGCCATCGGTACCCGGCGCGACACCATTCGGGCGCGTTACTGGTATGAGCTGGCGGACGCGCACGAGGTACGTGGTTATCCGGCGTTGGTTGGCCCCCATCCGACAGAATCGACGGATGGCGGTAAGCGTCAGCTGCCGGACCAATGCCGGCCTTCGCGCCCGCCAATTCTGGCGATGAATCGCCTGGGACTCCGCGAGGTGAGCGGGCGCCTCTTTTTTGCCGTGGACGGAGAAGGCAAAGTCCGTGGTGTGCGCAATCAAGCGCTATCGGCGCCCGAGTTGCGCTACGAGTCTGTGGCGTGGTTCAGCGAGTCATTGCGCTCCGAGCGTTGTCAGCTCGATGTCGCGATGCGCGGTCGCGCGGTGGTCGTGCCATACCGTTTTGTCGTGACCGGATGGTGAGCTGGGCGCTAAAGCTTGGTCGTTCAACTTTCTATTGAAAGTGACATCTGATAAGGGCTGAGGCGACAGAAAAGCCCAAAGTCGACAAAGGTGATTTGCCGACGCTAGGCCTTATCCGGTGGTCGTTTTGGAAAAAAGCTGATCGCTGCCCGACAGCTTTGTCCAGTCAGCAAACCGGACTGCGAAGCGACGCCATTGACGGCACTCACGATGCCGGTTTCAAGCGTGCTGGCGGCCTCGCCGATGTGTGCAGTGTTGTGGCTGACGACAATGGCAGCGACGCCAGCTGCGTCAAGCACCTGTAAGCCACGCACCCCGGCATCGTCTAGCCCCATTCCGGCGTCGTTGAAGATTGCCAGCGCTGGCGGGTGAGCGAGGGCAAGATGCGCCGCGCTGATGGCACCCTGTGAGCCGCTGACAACAATCTGCCCCGCCATCTCCGCCGTGATCGCGCTGATGCTGTCGATCAGGAAGGTTTTCACGACGCGGCGGCAGGCGTGTCGGCGATGTGCTTTTCGTAGAACATCAACGTAGAGAGGGGCTCAAAGCCCAGACGCGCCAGGATCGGCTGGCTCTCTGGGCTGGCTTCTACCGCCAGGTGGCTGGCGCCACGCTTGGCAGCGGCCTGAGCGCGCACGGCAAGCATCAGCGTGTAGGCGTGCTGACGCCGCCACGCGGCTTTGGTTGTGCCGCCACAGAGCAGGGCGATCGGATCGCCGGGGTGATGGAACATGTAGCCGCTGGTCACCGCTTCGCCGTCTGGTGCGAAGCCTGCGTAGAACAGGATGCCGGGGTCGTGCTGATCGATACGGCTCTTGTAATCGTTGACGTAGCGCGCATTCGGCGCCCCGGGCCAGACATCGTCCCAGATTTGCTGATAGGCGTCGAGGTC
>ERZ795062.192-NODE-192-length-57081-cov-48.920072_pt1 | contig 57081 bp, 51 predicted proteins | sample MGYA00375146_ERZ795062 | MGnify/ENA primary metagenome ERZ795062 (study PRJEB30191, sample SAMN05720281) | activated sludge metagenome | isolation source: Anaerobic digester | place: USA | collected 2015-07-16 ...
CCCAGGTGGCGGCAACCTCGTCGAAGAAGGTCGCGGCGTCGGGCTCGTGTCCATGACCATGGTCCTGGTCGTGCCCATGCCCGTGCCCATGCCCGTGCCCATGCCCGTGCTGCTCCTCGCGCTCGTGCTGCATCAAGCCCCGCCTTTGCGTGTTGTGTGTGTCGCGGGCGTGGTGCGTTGGTCACCCACGGCGAATCATGCCTGAACGCCCGGCGCTCAGGTGGGCGGCTGGGAGTCGGCGCGCGCCTCGCCGTAACCGAGGGTGAGGTGGGCCCGCGAAAGATCGAGCAGGCGGGGCAGGTCACCTTCGGCAGCGGCTGCCAGGATCGCGTCGTGCTCGTCGACCATGTGGGCAACGTTGGCGGCGTCGCGAAGGTAGGACTTGGTGATCCGCCGGCTGACCGGGAGGTCCCACAGTTGATCGAGCAGCCCGAGCAGGATCGCGTTGTTGCAGGGCTCGATGATCGTCTGGTGGAAGCGGCGGTTGAGCTCATATTGCGCGACCGCATCGGCGGGGTCGGTCGCACGCATCTCTTCGATCAAGGTGCGAGCCCGGGCCTGATGCAGCGCGGTGAGCCGGCCGGCTGACTGTTCGACGGCGAGCATCTCCAGTCGCTCGCGGACGACGAACACGTCGTTGATGTCCTGGTCGGTGAGGTCGATGACCTGATAGCCGCGGCCGAGCACTGCGCGGACGAGACCTTCGTGCGAGAGGCGGTTGAGCGCGTCGCGGACGGGGGTGCGCGAGACGCCCAACTCGGCAGCGAGTTGTTCCTGGACGAGTTGCTCGTCGGCGGCGATCCGGCCTTCGACGATGGCGTCGCGGATGGCCTCGTAGACCACGGCTCCCATGGGACGTCCCCGCCGGCCGAGATCGGCCGCCGAGGGGAGGGCGACGCGAGGACCGCCGGGGGAGCGGTCAGCGCTGACGGATCCCATTCCTGCCACCTGACCTTCCGGGGTTTGTGACTCGGGCCCGCTCCTGCGCGGTCGCCGGGTCAGCGTAGCAACCGCCCGAAGCCCGAGTGAGGTAAGCCTTGCCTTGCACTGTATCCAATGTATACAGTGCATCCAGTCCTGCTGGCTAGGCAGGGCGGTAGCCGAGCCGAAGGAGTCTCCGCATGCCGCACGTGCTCAACGCCTGGTATGTCGCCGCCTGGTCTCACGAAGTCACCCGGGACCCGGTCGCCAGGACGATCTGCCAGCAGCCAGTGGTCCTCTACCGCGCCAAGGACGGCTCCGCGGTCGCGTTGGCCGACCGCTGTGCCCACCGTGGCTACCCCCTCTCGGCCGGGCGACTGGTCGAGGACTCGATCGAATGCGGTTACCACGGCTTCGCGTTCGGCTGTGATGGCGTGTGCACCCGGGTGCCGGCCCAGTCGACGATCCCGTCGCGGTCCAAGGTCCGGGCCTACCCGCTGCACGAGAAGGACGGCTGGGTCTGGATCTGGACCGGTGAAGCGGAGCGCGCCGATGTGACCACCATCCCGGACACCCACTGGATGAACGACCCCGCATGGGCGACGGTCACCCACTCCTACCTGTTCAACTGCCGCGCCGATCTGGTCCACGACAACCTCCTGGACCTCACCCACGAGTCGTTCATCCACCGCACGACGGTCGGCGACGACTACATCTACGAGCACGGCATCACGGTGGAGGTCGATGGCACGACGGTGACGGTCGACCGACTCATGCCGGGCGTCGAGGCGCCCCCGCTCTACGCCTCAACGATGGGCGTCGAGGGGCTCTTCGACCGGTTCCACGCCACCGAGTTCGCCGTTCCGAGTCACCACACTCTGCACTCGGGGATCACCGGACGGGGTCGGCCGCGCGAAGAGGGCTACCTCATCAAGGTCCTCAACGGCATCACGCCGATCGACGAGCACACCTGCTGGTACTACTACGCCTTCTGCCGCAACTTCGGCATCGAGAACACTGCGGCGACCGAGGACCTGAGGATCGGCCTGGGCACCGTGCTCGACGAGGACGCAGAGGCGCTGCGACTGCAGGAGTTGGCGCTGCAGACCCGCCCCAAGGGCGAGCACGACGTCCTCATCGCCCAGGACGCCGGGGTCGCCAAGGCGCGCCGCGTCATGTCGCAGTTGCTCGCCGCCGAGTCCGTCGCAGCCGCCGGCCCCGCGTCGGGCACCAGCGAGGCCAGGTATGCCGCGTCGCCGGCCGCCGCTGCTGCCGCCGCTCCGCCTGCGGCCTCGGCCACGGCCTCGGTCGGCTGACCTGTGTGGCTTCTCGTCCGCGACAACGCCATGACGCCCGCAGCCGATGGATCAGTCACCCTGGCCGCCTGTCCTGACACGGCCGACCGCGGCGAGGACTGGCGTTGGCGGGTGTGGCGTGGCCCTCCGGCGGCGACGGACTCGGGTGGGGAGGTCTTCGTCGAGACCGATCCCGACAGTGTCCGGGCCACCACGTCGTTCGTTGATTCCGGGCCGGTCACCGTCAGCCGACGTGCCGGTGAGGAGGTCGTTGTCGTCCCACTCGTCGGCCACCACCTCGTCGCTGACTCGGCTGGTCCCTGGCAGCGCTGGCTGCACCCCGGGGATGCCTTCGTCCTCGAGGGCGAGGAGTCAGAGACCGTCAACCTCTCCAGTGCACCTGGACCGGCCCGAGTGGCCATCGTCCGCCTCAACACCCTGAACGACGCACCGCTGCGCTGGGTCCCCTGACCCAGCGGCCAACCTCCATCGAAAGGTACGACCCGATGCGCCCGCTCATGCTTGTCACGCTCCTTGCCACCTCATCCCTTGCCCTCGCCGCCTGCACGAACGCGGGTCAGGCGTCCACCAGCACCACGACAGCGCCCGCGGCCGGAGTGGCCGCCACATCGACCACGGCCGGTTCCGCGGCGGGCAAGGCTGCCCTCGACCCGGCGGTCGCCGCCCTCGTTCCGGCTGACATCAAGGCCAAGGGTCAGCTCAGCTTCGCCATGGACGCGTCCTACGCGCCGTTTGAGTACTTCGACACCGACAACAAGACGATCATCGGTTTCGACGCCGACCTGTCGCAGGCCATCGGCACGACGATGGGGATCAAGGTCAACGACGTCAACGCCGCGTTCGACTCAATCCTCATCGGGCTGACCAGCCAGAAGTACGACGTGGGCATGTCGGCCTTCTCGGCCAGCGCCGAGCGCGCCAAGGTCGTGGACTTCGTGACGTATGGCGCCGGTGGCAGCGGGATCGCCGTGCCGAAGGGAAACCCCAAGGCGCTGTCGATGGACCCGATGACCCTGTGCGGTCGCACGATCGCGGCTCAGAAGGGCACCATCCAGGGGCTGGACTACCTGCCGAAGTTCTCGGCGGATTGCACGGCCGCGGGTAAGGGCGCCATCACTGCGGACCTCTACCCCGCGCAGACCGATGCCAACCTCGCGGTGACCTCGGGTCGGGCTGACGCTGTCATGGCCGACAGCGTGTCCCTGGCGTTGCAGGCCAAGGCGACCGGCACCCTCGAACTCGCGGCCGGACCCGACTACAACCCCACCAACGTCGCGGTCGCCGTCCCCAACGACTCGCCGCTGGCCGCCCCGATCGGGGCCGCCCTCAAGGCCCTCGACAAGAACGGCACCCTCGCGGCGATCATGGCCAAGTGGGGCCTGCCGACCCAATTCGCCACCCAGGCGAAGATCGGCGAGATCATCAAATGAGTGCCGTGCCGGTGCTGACGCCGGCCGAGGAGCTGACCGTCGTCCCGAAGCGTCACCCGGGGCGGTGGTTGGCCGCGGCGGTGATCCTCATCATCGTGGTCCGGATGGCTATCTCCGTCCTGGGCAATGAGCGCTTCGGCTGGGACACGGTCAACACCTACCTGCGGGACGTCTCCATCGGCAGCGGGCTCATGATGACGCTCGGTCTGACCGTGGCGTGCATGGTGGTCGGCGTCGTCCTCGGCGCGTTGCTCGCGGTCATGCGGCTGTCGGCCAACCCGGTCGTCAGCGGGGCCGCGTGGGCCTACGTCGCGGCCTTCCGAGGCACGCCTGTCCTCGTCCAGTTGCTCTTCTGGTACAACCTCGCAGCCCTGTATCCCGTGATCACTCTCGGGCTGCCGGGGGTCGCGCTCGACGCCAACCAGTTGATCTCGCCGACGGTGGCGGCGATCCTCGGGCTGGGACTCAACGAGGCGGCATACATGTCCGAGATCGTCCGCGCGGGAATCCTCTCGGTCGACCACGGACAGCAGGAGGCCGCGAGCGCTCTCGGTCTCACCCGGATGGAGACGATGCGGCGGATCATCCTTCCGCAGGCCATGCGAGTCATCGTCCCGCCGACGGGCAACGAAACGATCGGCATGCTCAAGACGACCTCGCTCGTCTCGGTCATGGCGGTGCACGATCTGCTCTACTCCGCGCAGATCATCTCGGCGCGCAACTACCAGATCATTCCGATGCTCATCGTCGCGAGCATCTGGTATCTCGTCGTGACCACCATCTTGACCATCGGCCAGTTCTACCTCGAACGCCGGTTCGCCCGAGGTGAACGGACCCTGCCGGCGACCCCGATCCAACGGTTGCGGCGCCTGCTGCGCACGCATGCCCCGAGTGTCAGGGGAACCTCATGACCGCCGTACCGACCGACCGGCCAGCCGACCAGCCAGCCGACCGGCCCGCCGACCCGACGGCCTCCCAGCCGACGGTCGGGTCGGCCAAGAGCCCCATGGTCATCGCCGAGAGGGTGCACAAGAAGTTCGGCCTCAACGAGGTCCTCAAAGGCGTGGACTTGACGATCGACCGAGGTGAGGTGGTCGTCATGATCGGCCCCTCGGGGTCGGGCAAGAGCACCTTCCTCCGCTGCATCAACCACCTCGAACGGGTCGACGCTGGCCGGATCTGGGTCGACGGGCAGGTTGTCGGCTATGAGCAGCGCGGCCACCCCCTGCACGAGTTGAGTGAGCGGGCCATTGCCCGGCAGCGGGCCCATATCGGGATGGTGTTCCAACACTTCAACCTGTTCCCGCACATGACAGTGCTCGACAACCTCATCGAGGCCCCTCGTCGGGTGTTCGGCGCCGACCGGGAGGAGGTCACTGCCCGAGCCGAGGTGCTCCTCGGCAAGGTCGGTCTGCGAGACAAGATCAAGGCCTACCCCAGGCACCTCTCCGGGGGGCAGCAGCAACGCGTCGCCATTGCCCGAGCGCTGTGCCTGCAGCCGAGCCTCATGCTCTTCGACGAGCCGACCTCGGCCCTGGACCCCGAGCTCGTCGGGGACGTCCTGGCCGTCATGAAGGACCTCGCAGCGAGCGGGATGACGATGGCCGTCGTCACCCACGAGATGGGGTTCGCCCGCGACGTCGCCGACCGGGTCGTGTTCTTCGACTCCGGCGTCATCGTCGAGTCGGGGCCGCCGGACCAGGTCATCCTCAACCCGCAGCACGAGCGGACCCGCGTCTTCCTGCGCGCGGTCCGCTGAGTCACCGCCGTCTGAAGGAGCCGCCGTGCCCACCGCCGTCGAATCCGACCTCACCCTCCTGGTGCGCCAACTTCGTTGGGAGAGTGAGGGCGTCGTCTCCGTCGTCTTGGAGAATGCCGACGGGTCGGCCTTGCCCGCGTGGGAGCCTGGCGCGCACGTCGACCTGCACTTGCCCGGCTCGATCGTTCGGCAATACTCGCTGTGCGGGTCGCCGGACCGGTCCGGGCAATGGCGGGTCGGGGTGCTGCGCGAGGAGAGTGGGCGCGGCGGCTCCGCCGCGGTGCACGAGAAGGTGCGCCCCGGCACTGTCATCGCCGCCCGAGGGCCGCGCAACAACTTCGTCCTGCGCCCCTCGGCGGCCTATGTGTTCATCGCCGGTGGGATCGGCATCACCCCGATCCTGTCGATGGTCGCGGCGGCAGACGCGGCCGGCGCCCAGTGGTCGCTGCTTTATGGCGGCCGAACCCGCCCGTCGATGGCGTTCATCGACGAGCTCGCGGCATACGGAGATCGCGTCCTGATCCACCCGCAGGACGAGCTGGGCCTGCTGCCCTTGGGTGAGGTGTTGCGCGATCCTCGACCGGGCACCCTGGTCTACTGCTGCGGACCCGAACCGCTCCTGCGCGCGGCGGAGGAGGCGACCGCGGCCTGGCCTGCGGGGTCGCTGGTCGTAGAGCGTTTCGTTCCGCTGCCCGTCGACCCGGCGGTGAGCGCGAACGACACAACGTTCACCGTCGAGGCGGCGGCCTCGGGTGTCACGGTCGCGGTGCCGGCCGGAACGACGATCGTCAAGGCGCTCGAGGCGGTCGGCATCTTCCCGCCGGTGTCCTGTGAAGAGGGCATCTGCGGAACGTGCGAGACGACCGTGCTGGGCGGCATACCGGACCATCGCGACTCGCTGTTGTCCGAAGCGGAACAGGCCGAGGGGAAGACCATGATGATCTGCGTGGGCCGCGCTCGTGGCGACCGATTGGTGCTGGACCTGTGAGCGGCCACCCGGTGGTCGAGCCAGGGCCGTGGTGGGAGGGCGTCGCGCCCCTGTTGTCGGACCTCATCCGGCTGGACACCCAGATCGGCGGTCCCGGTGAGCGCACGGCGGCCGAGTGGGTGGCCGGCCGGCTCACCGACGACGGGCTGTCGCCGGTGCTTATCGAGTCCGAGCCAGGGCGAAGCACCGTCGTTGCCAGGGTGCCCGGTGCCGACCCGACCCTCGACCCGTTGCTCATCCACATGCACCTCGACGTCGTCCCGGCGCAGGCCGCGAACTGGTCGGTGCCGCCCCTGTCCGGTGAGATCGCCGACGGCTGGGTCTGGGGCCGCGGCGCCGTCGACATGAAGAACATGGTCGCCACCGTGCTCACCGTCGTCCGGCGGCGGCTGCGGACCGGTCACCTGCCACGCCGTCCCCTGGTGCTGGCCTTCTTCGCCGACGAGGAGAACGCCGGTGTGCTGGGGGCCGAGTGGGCGGTGGCGACCCACCCGGAGCTCTTCGAGGGCTGCCGAACCGCGATCGGCGAAGGCGGCGGGTGGAGTGTGCCGCTCGCCGGCGGACAGCGGGTCTATCCGCTCCACGTCGCCGAAAAGGGTTGGGCCGCCATGTCGGTCACGGCAACCGCCCCGCCGGCGCACGCGTCGCGGGTCTACGACGACAACCCGCTTCGGGTGCTCAGCGAGGCGTTGGGGCGGCTCACCCACGACCGTTTTCCGATCCACCTCACCACCCAGATCGAGGGACTGCTGCGCGTCGCCGCCGAGGCCGCCGGAACAACTTTCGACCCGGCCGATCCGGAAGCCTCCCTGCACCTGCTCGGCACGGAGGCCGCCAATGGCGCTGCGGCGCTGCGGCATACGGCACATGCCACCCGGCTACGCGCGGGCGTCCAGAGCAACGTCATCCCGGGTGACGCCTGGGCCGAGCTGGACTGCCGCTATCTGCCGGGGAGGTGGGACGAGTTCCTCGGGGAGTTGCACGCGGCGCTCGGCGACCGGGTCCAGGTGCGCGAACTCGCCCGCACCGACGGCTTGACGCCGATGACGGCGGGGGCCGGGCCGGCCTTCTTCGCGGCGGCGACCCAGGCCCTGCGGTCACAGGACGCCATCGCCTCGGTCGCGCCGATCATGCTCTCCGGCGGCACCGACGCGACCCACCTGCAGCGGCTGGGCATCGAGTGCTTCGGCTTCAATCCCGTGCTGCTGCCGGAGGGGCTGGATTTCTGGTCGCTCTTCCACGGCGTCGACGAGCGGGTGCCGGTGTCGAGCCTGGAGTTCTCCGCGCGGGTGCTCGACGACTTCCTCGACCGCTTCTGAGCCGCGTGAGCATGCTCCTGTCGTGACGGGCCCAGGACCCCTGGAGAAATCCCGTGCCTCAGGTCCGGACTGCGTACCTGAGGCACCGGATTTTCCAGCCCTCCGTGCGCCTCGGGAGGCGGCGACGAGCGGCGAGCAGACCTCAGCTCGCCGCTGAACCCTCTGGCCGCTGACCTGCTCGCGTCAGCCCGCCGCGGCTCGCGCAGCGGCAGGCAGGGCCGCCTGCAGCACCGACAACTCGCGGTCGGAATGCGCGGTCGACACGAACCACGCCTCGTAGGCACTCGGCGGCAGCCACACCCCGCGGTCCAACAACTCGTGGAAGAACCGCCCGTAGGCCGCGGTGTCCTGGCGCTTGGCTGACTCATAGTCAGTCACCGGGTCGGCGGTGAAGAACACACTGAAGAGGTTCCCCGCCGCGTTGACCCGATGCGGGACCCCGGCCGCGGCCAGGTGGGTGCTCACCATCGCCGCCACCGTCGCGGCCGACTCGTCCAGGCGCCTGTATGCCGCGTCGTCCAGGAGGCTGAGCGTGGCCAGTCCCGCTGCTGACGCCGCAGGGTTCCCTGAGAGGGTGCCCGCCTGATAGACCGGTCCGGCCGGGGCGAGCAGGTCCATCAGGGCACCCGGCCCGGCCACTGCGGCGAGGGGCAGCCCACCACCGATGACCTTGCCGAACGTGAACAGGTCTGGTGCCCAACCCTGTTCGGCACCTTCGAGCCCCCAGCGACCGGCCGGTCCGACCCGGAACCCGGTCATCACCTCGTCGAGCACGAGCAGGGCGCCGTCGGCGCGGCATACCTGCGCCAGAGCCGCGTTGAAACCGACTGGAGGGACGACGACCCCCATGTTGGCGGGGATCGCTTCGGTGAGCGCGGCAGCGATCTCGCCGGGGTGGGCGGCGAAGGCCGCTCGAACGGCGTGGAGGTCGCCATAAGGGACGACGATCGTGTCGGCAGCGACCGCCGGCGTGACGCCGGGGGAGTCGGGGAGGCCGAGCGTGGCCACCCCGGAGCCGGCGGCGACGAGGAAGGCGTCGGCGTGCCCGTGATAGCAGCCGGCGAACTTCAGCACGACGCGGCGTCCGGTGGCGGCCCGGGCGATGCGAATGGCCGTCATGACCGCCTCCGTCCCCGAGGACGTGAACCGGACCCGCTCGACAGGTGCAACCCGGGCGCAGATAGCCTCGGCGAGCTCCAGCTCGGGCAGACACGGTGCACCGAAGGACGCCGAGCGCGCGACGGCCGCCTGCACGGCCTCGACCACCGCCGGATGGGCGTGGCCGACGATCGCCGGACCCCAGCCGCCGACGAGGTCGACATAGGTGCGCCCCTCGATGTCGGTGATCGTCCCTCCGGCGGCTGAGGCGACGAATCGCGGCGTCCCACCGACCGCCCCGAAGGCGCGCACCGGCGAGGACACCCCTCCGGGCATGACGGCTCGGGCCCGGGCGAACAACTCCTCCGAAGTGACGCCGTTGGTCACGTCAGCGCTCCGTTCCGTTAAGCCAGCCGGCCACCTCGGTCGCCCAGTAGGTCGCCACCAGGTCGGCGCCGGCTCGCGTCACCGAGGTGAGCACCTCGAGGATCGCGGGCGTGCGGTCGATCGCACCCGCGGCCGCAGCCGCCTCCACCATCGCGAACTCCCCGGACACCAGGTATGCCGCGACTGGCACGTCCGAGATCGCGGCGACTCGTGAGATGACGTCGAGATAGGCCAGGGCCGGCTTGACCATGACGATGTCGGCACCCTCGGCCAGGTCGAGCCGGACCTCCCGCAGCGCCTCGCGAGCGTTGCCTGGATCCTGTTGGTAGGTCCGTCGGTCGCCCGTCAGGGTGGAGCCGACCGCCTCGCGGAACGGGCCGTAGAAGGCGGAGGCGTACTTCGCGGCATACGCGAGGAGGATCGTGTCGAGGTGTCCGGCGGCGTCGAGCACCTCGCGAACCGCACCGATCTGCCCGTCCATCATGCCGCTGGCCCCGAGGGCGTGCGCCCCGGCGTCGGCGAGGACGAGGGCCATGTCGCCGTAGGCCTGCAGCGTCGCGTCGTTGTCGACCCGGCCGTGGGTGTCGAGCACCCCGCAATGCCCGTGGTCGGTGAACTCATCGAGGCACAGGTCGGCGATGACGGGAATCCCGCCCCCCGCCTCGACCGCAGCGCGAACTCCCACGGTGAGGATCCCGTCCGGGTCGGTAGCGCCGGAGCCGGTCGCGTCGCGCTCTTCTGGGACGCCGAAGATCATCACCGCGCCCACGCCGGCAGCGGCCGCTTCGGCGACGGCGACGCGCAAGGACTCGACGCTGTGCTGCACGACCCCCGGCATGAGCGTGAGCGGGCGCGGCTCGGTGAGGCCTTCGGCGACGAACAACGGCTGGATGAGCCCGGCCGGATGCAAACGGGTCTCGGCGACGAGCCGCCGGATCGCAGGGGTCGTGCGCAGTCGGCGAGGTCGGGCGCTGGGGAACGAGGCGTTCGGACGCATGGGGTCAGCCTTCCATCTGCGCCGGGCTGGGGCAGCAGCGGTCGGAGCAGAAGGCCGGCTGCGCCGGGGCTGGGGCACGACCCTCAAGGTGGGCGCAGAGGAGGTCGGCCAACCCATCGAGGAAGGCCGGATGGGTCCCGATCGTCGGCACCCGGACGAAGCCGAGCCCGGCCGCCGCGGCGGCCTCGGAAGCCTCACGGTCGAGGTCCCAGAGCACCTCGGTGTGGTCGGTGAGGAAGCCCAACGGCACGACGACGATGGTCTGAGTCGTTGCGTCAGAAGCGATCTCGCGGATCGCATCGCAGACATCAGGCTCGAGCCAGGGCACCTGCGGTGACCCACTGCGGGACTGGAAGACCAGCCGCCACGCGGGTGGACGCGGCATACCGGCGAGGGCCGTGGCCCGTGCGACAACCGCCGCCGCTGCATGCTCAAGGGCCGCGACGTACCCGCCTCCGTTCGGACCCGACGTGGCCGCCGAGGCGAGCGGCAGCGAGTGGGCCGTGACGAGCACGGTCGCCCCTGGCCCCGCCGACCGGAGCGCGCTCGCGAGCAGGTCGGCAGCGGCGTCGATGAGGCCGGGCAGTTCAGGGAAGGGCCCGAGCGCGCGAACGGCGAGACCCGGTGCGGCGGCCAACCCGGCGCCGAGGTTCTCGCGATACTGCCGACACCCCGAATAGGACGGGAAGGCGCTCGATGCGAGCGCGAGCACCCGGGTGTGTCCATCAGCGGCAACGCGCGCGAGCGTGTCCGGCACCGTCGGGCTGGAGTTGCGATGCCCGAGGTATGCCGGCACCTCCAGACCGCGCGCTGCTAGCCGCTCGACGAGAGCGGCTAGCAGGGCTTCGGTCTGGGCGACGATGGGGCTGCTCCCGCCGAGCTCGAGATAACGGGCGGCCACCTCGTCGAGCCGATCCTGGGGCACCGGGCGCCCCGCGGTCACCCGCCGCAGGAACGGCATGACGTCGTCCGGCCCGGCCGGACCGCCGAACCCGACGAGGACGAGCGCGTCGTAGGCGAGGCTCACCGCAGTGCGTCGACGGCTTCGGCGATGCCCACCAAGCGGCCGGTGTAGAACGGGACCTCGACCCGGACATGGCGTCGGGCTTCGGCTGCCCGGAGGTGTCGCATGAGGTCGACGATGTCGTGCAACTCGGGGCCTTCCAGGGCCAGCATCCACTCGTAGTCGCCGAGCGCGAACGCCGCGACCGTGTTGGTGAGGACCTGGGGCCACTCGCGGCCCATCATCCCGTGCTCGACGAGCATCGCGCGGCGCTCGGCTTCGGGCAGGAGGTACCACTCGAGGGAGCGGACGAACGGATAGACGACGAGATAGTCCTGCGCGGGAGCGCCGGTCATGAAGGCCGGCACATGCCCCTTGTTGAACTCGGCCGGGCGGTGCATCCCGACGCCTGACCAGACGAAGGTCGCCGCCGGTCCGAACCCCTGTCGGCGGATGGCCCGCACCGCCGTCTGGATCGACTCCGGGGTTGGCCCGTGCAGCCACACCATGACGTCCGCGTCGGCGCGCATGGCGGACACGTCGTAGAACCCGCGGACGACGACATCCGTCGCGGCGAGGCCAGCGACCACCTCGACGAGCCGCTCGGCGGTGCCTGAGTCGGGCCCTTCGGCGGCGGCGAACACGGCCCAGCAGGTGTAGCGGATCGTCTCGTTGATCTCGCGCGCCGTCACCTTGGCCGCGGGCGCTGTCGCTGGCGCCAGCCCGGCTGCCGGAGCGGCGGCAGGGGCAGACGTCTCGGTCGCGGTGGGCTGCTCCTGGGTGCTCATGCGGGTGTCCTCTCGGGCGTGGGCTGCGGGGCTGTGATCGTCGGGCTGGCGGTCGTGGGGGTGGCTGTGCTCGTCGGGGTGGCGGTTGTCGGGCTGGCGGCGGCCGCGGTCGCCTTGCGCGAACCAAGCACGCGGCTCACAGCGGCCCGTCCGTCGGCGATGCAATCGGGTATGCCGACCCCGCGCAGCGCCGACCCGGCGACGGTCCAACTCGGTTGTCCCGCAAGGCCGGCGTCGACGGCAGCGACCCGATCGAGGTGCCCGACGGTGTACTTCGGCATGACCCCGACCCAACGGGTGACCCGGGTGAGGGTCGGCGGTTGGTGGGCGCCGAGGATGCCGCTCACATGCCGGGTCACGGCGTCAAGGATCTCCCCGTCGCTTCCGCGCGCCAGACGGCCCACCCGGTCAGGCACGAACGCCCGAACGAGTACGACGCCAGCCGGAGCCCGCCCTGGCCACTTGGCCGACGAGATGGTCACGCCGCTCACCGGGGCGTCCCCGGCTTCCAGCCAGCCCTGCGTGGTTGGTGGGGTCGCGAAGGCCGACTCGGGCCAGGCCAGGGTGACGACGGTCGTCGACGCGTGCCGCACCTGGCGCAGCGCGGCGGCGGCGGACGCGGCATACGGCTCCACCAGGTCGGCCGAGGCGGCGGCGCCGGCGGCGAGGACGACCCCGTCGACGACGTGCTCGGTGCCGTCAGAGAGCCGCACCCGGGTCTGCTCACCCTCGGGGGTGAGGGCGTCGACGCGGGTATGCCGCCGCAGGTCGGCGCCGCGCTCAGTGAGGGCGTCGACGAGTCGGTCGGGTAGCGCGCCGAGCCCGGTGGCGAGGCTGCGGAAAGGCGAGGACGGTCCGCGGGTCGTCCCTCCACTGCCGCTGGTGCTCTGAGCGACCGCCCGCGCGGCGCGACCGGAGGCGAGGCTGGCGATGATGAGGCTGCGGTGGGTGCGCTCGTGCTCACGCAGGATCGGCAGGACGGCATCGAGGCTGAGCTCATCGACGCTCGCCCCGTAGATGCCGCCGAGCATCGGGTCGGCGAACCGTTGCACGATGCCCTCGCCAAGCCGCGCGCGCAGCAGATCGCCGATCGCGACGTCGCTCGCGCCGAGGCGACGCGGCAGCACCAGGTCAAGCAGTGCGCGGGCCTTGTGCCGCCAGCGCAGGACCGGGGTGCGGACGAAAGGGCCGAGTTTGGTCGGCAGCACGAGGCCCATCCCGTCAGGGATCGGCTGCAGGCGTCCGTCGGTGCGCAGGTGCACGGTGCGGCCGCCGCGGACCTCGACGACCTCCTCGCCCAGCCCAAGCTCGCGCACGAGGGTCAGCGCCGCCGGCCGATAGGCGACGAACGAGTCGGGTCCGGCCTCGATGGCCAAGCCGTCGACGTGCTCCGTCCGCAGTTTGCCGCCGAAGCGGTCGCTCGCCTCGACAAGCAGGACCTCCGCGCCCTGGATGCTCGCCTCCCAGGCTGCCGCCAGCCCGGTGATCCCGCCGCCCACGACGAGCAACCGCAGCCCGGCGTATGCCGTCACGGCGCACCGTCGGGTTTGGGCAGCGAGCCGGGCGGAAGGTCGGGCGGGAGGTCGGGCAGGAGGTCGGGCACGGAGTGGACCAACTCGACGATCCGCGTGAGGACGTCGGGGTCCGTCGTCGGCGGGACGCCGTGGCCGAGGTTGACGACATGGCCCGTTGCGGTCGAGCCCCGGAGCAGGACGTCACGGACGTGGGCGTCGAGTTCGGCCCACGGACCATCGAGCAGCGCGGGGTCGATGTTGCCCTGGACGGGAGTGCGCCCACCGAGCAGTGCGACTGCCTCATCGAGCGGAGTCTGCGCATCGACCCCCATGACATCTGCCCCGGCATCACGCATGGCCACGAGCAGGTGGCGGGTGCGCGTGCCGAAGTGGATGCGCGGCATACCGACGTCGGCGACCTGGGCGAGGACGGCGGCGGAGTGCGGTTGCACGTGAGCCAGGTAGTCCTCGACGCTCAGCGTGCCGGCCCACGAATCGAACAGCTGCAGGGCGCTGGCCCCGGCGAGGCCCTGGGCGCGAAGGAAGGCCCCGGTGGTGCGAGCGACCCAGGCCAGCAGCGCATCCCACACGTCGGGCTGCTCGTGCATGAGGGCTTTGGTGATGGCGTGGTCCCTGCTGGGTCGGCCCTCGACGAGATAGGACGCGACGGTGAAGGGCGCACCCGCGAACCCGATGAGAGGGGTGTCGCCGAGCAGTTCAACCGACCGAGCGACAGCCTCGGTGATGGGCGCGAGGGCCTGGGGGTCGAGCTCCGGCAGGGCGGCGACCGCGGCGGCCGAGCGGATCGGGTGGTCGATGACCGGGCCCACGCCGGGGACGATGTCGACGCCCACGCCAGCCAAACGCACCGGAATCACGATGTCGGAGAAGAAGATTCCCGCGTCGACGCGATGGCGACGGACCGGCTGGCAGGTGATCTCGGCGGCCAACTCAGGCGTGAGACAGGCATCGAGCATGGCCGTGTCGCCGCGGGCCGCGCGGTACTCGGGCAGCGAGCGACCGGCCTGGCGCATCATCCAGATCGGCCGAGTGGCGGTGCGTTCACCGCGATAGGCGCGCACGAGGATCGAGCCCGACGTCCGGCCCGTGACGAGCGGGTGCGTCGGAGGCAACACCGACGACTCGGCACCGACCGCTCGTCGCTCGTCGGTGACGGGGGACTGCTCGGACGTCGGCATCACTGGCTCCTGGTGAGGGCGCGGAAGAGGGCGCGAGCAACGGCGCCCGAGTCTGGGCTGTCGGGGGTGACCGCCGACCACCCCTGCTCACGCACGGCCGAGGTCGTGGTCGGGCCGACGGCGACGATGGTGACGGAGGGGTTGGGCTGGACGAAACCCGCGACGGCGGCGACCGCACTCGGCGAACGCAGGACGAGCGCGGCGGCGGTGCCGTTGGCGAGCAGGTCGGCGCTCGCGGGCCGGGTCAGCACCGATCGCGTGTCATAGACCGCCGCCGTGCGGACCGCCCAGCCCGCTGCGGTGAGGCCGTCCGCAAGGGTCGGGCGAGCGATGGCACTTCCGGGCAGCAGCGCCAGCATCGGGTATGCCGTTGCCGCGAGGAGATCGTCGAGCAGAGCGGAGGCGTCCGGGTTGGTGGCCGTGAGGGTGGGGCTCATCCCGTCGGGAAGTGTTGCTGCAGTAGCAGATCCGACGCAGGCCACCCGCAGGCCGCCCTCGTGGGCGGCGGCGAGCGCGGCATACAGGAGATGAGGGCCGACCAGCGCGGCCCAGTGCGCCATGGTGCGTGCAGAGGTGAGCGCGAGCCAGGTGTCGCGGCCGGTGCGGCGCGGGTCGAGCACGTCGAGGAGGGCGAGGGCCGGTGCCGGGTCGTCGGCCGTGGTCACGCTCAGATACGGCTCGACGAGCACCGTGAACCCAGCGGCACCCAGCGCAGCGGCATCCGCCTCGTTGCGGTCCGGCCGCACGAGAACGACGGGGCCAGGGAGGAGGTCCGCGCCGGTCGGGGTGGCCGTCACAAGAGCAGCCACTCCGCCACCTGGGCACCCAGGGCGGCGGCGCCGTCGAGATCGTGCTCATCGGCGAGGGTCCGGCTGTGTTCCGCGTGGGTATGGCTGCGGGTGCCGTCTTCGGTGAGTTCGGCCCTCAGCGTGAGCACCCCACTCTCCCAACGCGCCAGGGCGCCGATGGCGGTCGTGCAGGTGGCCTGGACGCCGGTGAGGACGGCGCGTTCGGCGGTCACTTCAAGCCGGGCGCGCGGGTCGTCGAGCACTGCGAGGTGGTCGGCGAGGGGATCGGCCGCCCGGCATTCCACGGCGAGGGCGCCTTGGGCAGGGGCGGGAAGCATCACCTGGGTGGGCAGCGGGGTCATCCGGTCGGTGAGGTGGCCGAGCCGTTCGAGCCCGGCCTGGGCCAGGACGACGGCGTCCACGGTCCCGGCAGCCACCGCCGCGACCCTGGTGTCGACGTTGCCGCGGATCGGCACGATCGTGAGGTCGGGGCGGACCCGCAGCAGCGCGGCAGCGCGTCGCGGGCTGCTCGTCCCGACCCTGGCACCCACGGCGAGGTCGGCGAGACCACCTCCGGTCGCCGTCACGAGCACGTCGGCCGGGGATCGGCGCGCGGGGATCGCGGGAATGACCAGGCCGGGCATCGGGGCGCTGGGCAGGTCCTTGAACGAGTGAACGACGAGGTCGACCTCGCCCGCCAGCAGGGCGTCGCGCAACGTGGCGACGAAGATCCCCGGCCGGCTCGGGGCGTGCAGTGGGACCCGGTGGTCGTCCCCCTCGGAGCGGATGATGACGAGTTCGGCGCGCAGGCCGGTCGCGGCATAGAGGGCTTCCGCGAGGTGGGTGGACTGAGTGCGGGCCAGGAGGCTGCCGCGCGTCCCCAGCCTTACCATGAGTCGGCCTCGACGACGATGCCGAACAACGTTGCCATCGCGTGTGTGTAGTCCTCGAGGTCACCTGTGCGGGCGAGCTCCGCGGCGCGAACCGACGGGGCGTGCAGCAGCGCGCCGCTCACCCGGCGCAGGGAGCGATCGATGGCCTCGGCGACCTCGGGGGGATAGCGGCGGGCCGCGACCTCGGCCTCGCGGGCGATGATCGCGCTCACGTAGGCGCGCATGGCGGTGATCGCCGGTGCCGCCGTGCGACCGCCTTCGACGTGCAGGTATGCCGCGACCGACCGGTTGACGACGTCCTGCGCGGCCAGGAGCGTGTCGACGTGCTCGGCCGGGGCGCTGCGGCCGATCTCGTCGAGGGTGAACACGTCGGCCTCATCGAGCTCGGCCACGCCGTCCCCGAGCTCGCCGCCCGTGGACAGGTCGAGGATCGGCAGGACCCGCGCGGCATACCTGCGCTGGGCCTTGACGAGGGCATCGGTGAGCGTCGGGCTGCTGGCGCCACTGCAGGTGACGACGAGGTCGGCCCGGGCGAGGGCATCGAGGAGGCCGGGCTCGGGGACCGGCGTGACGGGGTGAGTGCGGGCGAAGGAGTCGGCGCGGCCGGTCCGGGAGTAGACCGCGATGTCGGTGCAGCCGCGCCGGGTGAGCTCGGCGACGACGACGCCGGCGTAGCTGCCCGTGCCCAGAACGAGCGCCTGCGACCCAGCGACGGGGGAGTGCTGGGCCTCGAGCAGGTCGAGGCCGACGGAGGCGATCGAGCGGCCGCGACCGCCGAGCTCGGTCGTCGAGGCCACCGTCTTGGCGGTTGCGAGGGCATCCTGGAACAGCCGGTGCAGCGCCGGGGTGGCGCGCTTGGCGGCATCGGCCTCGGCAAGCGCCTGGCGGACCTGGCCGACGACCTGGGCCTCGCCGACGACCATCGACTCCAGGCCGCAAGCGACCGAGAAGAGGTGCTCGACGGCGCTCTCGCCGGGGTGGACGTCCAGGGCTTCGATGATCGCCTGCGGGTCGGCCAGTGGGGTCGCGCGCAGGGCGGCGACCACGGCCTCGACGGCCGGATGGAACGCGGTGGCATCGAGATACGCCTCGAACCGATTGCACGTGGCGACCACGACGAGGCCCTCGACCGCAGTGGAAGACTCGATGGCTCGGGTGAGATCGGGCGCCAGCACCTCGAGCTCGGCGAGATGGTCCGAGCCGAGGTGGTGGTGGCTGACACCCACGGCGAGCAAGGTCACGGATTCGATGGTAACCACGCGAGGGGTGAGCTTTTACCACCGCCAGTGTCGAAAAACGGCTGGTGGGAAGGCGTTATCCGGCTTGGACAACCGGGTGTGGGCCGAGGCGGGAATGGTGGTCCTCCGGCGTCGCACCACTGCGGCAACATGAGTACGGGTATACGGGTGATGAAGTACGGTAGGCCGTATGAAAACGACGATCGAGATCCCGGATGCTCTCGCCGAAGACGCGAGGCGAGTGGCGCGGGCTGGGGGGACGACGCTGCGGGACTTGGTCGTCACCGGCCTGATGGCGGAGGTCGAGCGACGCAGGAACGCGCCACGGGTGGAGTTCACCTTCCCCACCGTCGGGGGGCGTGGCCTGGTGGTCGACCTTGCACCCGGCGAGGTCATCGATCGGTCCTACGGATTCGCCTCAGGGGCGGGCTCGTCGAGGTGATCGCTCTCGACACGAACCTGCTGGTCTACGCCCACCGCGAGGACTCGCCGCACCACGTGGCAGCGGCCGCGGCACTCCAGTCGGCGATCACCGCCCCCGGCGGGTGTGCGATCCCCTGGCCGTGTCTGCACGAGTTCCTCGCTGTCGTCACCCACCCGCGGATCTATGACCCTCCGACGCCAATGGGCACCGCAGTGGCAGCCGTCCGGGCCCTGGTCGATGCTCCGTCGGTTCATCTGCTGGGCGAGGGAGTGAGTCACCTCGACCGACTTGCCGCCCTGTTGGCTTCGGGCGCGGTCGTCGGTCCTCGCATCCACGACGCCCGGGTTGCCGCGATCTGCCTTGACCATGGCGTCGATGCCCTGTGGTCAGCCGACCGTGATTTCTCCTGGTTCCCGAGGCTCACGGTGGTGAATCCCTTGGTGGCCGGCTGAGTGGCCGGAGTGCGAGGGCGGCGACCTTCACACCGGGAGGGCGTGGGTGTCCTTGACCGCCTTCATGATGACGAGGCTGCGCAGCGACGCCACTCCGGGGAGTTCGCCGAGCCGCTTGGTGTAGAGCGCGTGATACGAGTCGAGGTCGCGCACCTGCACGGTCAGCAGGTAGTCGGCGTCGCCGGCGATGAGGGAGCAGCGCAGGACGTCCTCGATGCCCTCGACGGCCGACTCGAACGCCGCCAGGGTCTGCTGCCGTTGATCGGTAAGGCGCACCATGACGACGACCTGCAGCGCCCGGCCGAGCAGCGCGGGGTCCAGCAGCGCGGCATACCCCTGGATGTAGCCGCGCTCCTCCAGTGACTTGACCCGCCGCAGGCAGGGCGAGGGGGACAACCCCACCCGACGCGCGAGGTCAACGTTGGTGAGTCGGCCGTCCTCTTGCAGCGCGTCGAGGATCGTTCGGTCCAGTCCGTCCAAGCCCGAGTATGCCGTGGGCTCACCTTCGAAGGGCACGAGTCACTCCTAGAGGTCGGTATGAGAAGCAGAACATGCCAAGAATAGGGCAGAGCGGGGTGTAGAAGGGCACCACATGCCAGAGCCCCGCGTCTAGAATTGCCGACGAGCCCGCGACGACGCGGCCGGCCCTGCGGGGCCTCGGACAGGACAGCGGCCCCGCGGGGTCGAGAAATGGTGACGACATGAAGGTTGGGATCCCCGCCGAGGTCAAGAACCACGAATACCGGGTCGCCATCACCCCGGTCGGCGTCCACGAGCTCGTCGGCCACGGGCACGAGGTCATGATCCAGAAGGGCGCCGGGCTCGGCTCCTCGATCACTGACGACGACTACATCAGCCAGGGCGCACGGATCATCGACTCCGCCGACGACGTGTGGGGCGAGGCCGACATGGTCCTCAAGGTCAAGGAGCCCGTCGCCGAGGAGTACCACCGGCTGCGCGAGGGACTGACCCTCTTCACCTACCTGCACTTGGCCGCCGACAAGCCGCTCACCGAGGAGCTGATGGCCAAGAAGGTCACCGGCATCGCCTACGAGACGGTCCAGTTGCCCTCCGGGATGCTCCCGCTGCTCTACCCGATGTCTGAGGTCGCCGGCTGTCTGGCCCCCCAGGTCGGCGCGCACGCGATGATGCGGGCCCAGGGTGGCCGCGGTGTCCTCATGGGAGGCGTCGGCGGCGTCGCCAACGCCAAGGTCGTCGTCCTCGGCGCGGGCGTCGCCGGTCAGAACGCGGCCAACATCGCCCTCGGCATGGGAGCCGATGTCACGCTGCTCGACACCGACCTCGACAAGTTGCGGATGAGCTTCTGGCGCTACGACAACCGCGTCCACCAGATCGCCTCCTCGAAGCTGTCCGTGCGTGAGCAGGTGCTCGGCGCCGACCTCGTCATCGGCACCGTCCTCATCCCCGGCGCCAAGGCCCCCAAACTCGTCACCGACGACATGGTTGCCGCGATGAAGCCCGGCTCGGTCCTCGTCGACGTCGCCATCGACCAGGGTGGATGCTTCGAGGGCAGCCGCCCGACGACGCACGCCGACCCGACCTTCGCGGTCCACGACGCCGTCTACTACTGCGTCGCGAACATGCCTGGGGCTGTCCCGAACACCTCCACCTGGGCGCTCACCAACGCGACCCTCTCGTATGCCGTGAAGCTCGCCGACAAGGGTTGGAAGGGTGCCATCGGCGCCGACCAGGCCCTGGCCCTCGGCCTGAACACTCACGACGGTTTCGTCACCTACAAGGCCGTGGCCGACGACCTCGACCTGCCTTACCGCTCCTTGGCAGACGTCCTGGCCTGATTCGGACGGGGGGTGCTCTCCCACCCCAATCCGAATCGTGTGGACGACCGAGCCCCGGGAGCCTGATCCGTCAGGCCCCGGGGCTCGCTGTTCCTCCGCCTCAGGACCACGCTGGTCCCAAGATCCTCACACCCGCCGACGTCTTGTTGGCTAGCGGCCCTTGATTGCCCCGATATCCCCACACCCGCCGGTGATCTGGGCGAGGGGTATGCCGGGTGGCCCCGTTTTCGGCACACCCGCCGGTGGTTTGTGACAGGCAGGTAGGTCGCTCGGTGTTTCTGGGGTCAGATGTGTGCGGCGATCCGATCCGAGAGTGCTGCCCGGTGCTCAGCGGTCGTTCGCCCATCGGACGACCCTGACCCATCGGACTCAGCGGACCCATCGGCCGACCCTGACACGGCAGCCCCGGACGAGCCCAGTGCTCGACCGAGCGCCAGGCCGAGGATGAAGGTGCTCACGGGCGCCAGCGGTCGAGCGAGCCCGTGGGCGACCTGTCGAGACAGGTCGTGGATCGCCTCGACGTCCACGAGTGACGAGGGGACCCCCAGGTCGGCACACACGGCGTCGATCCAGGTCTGCCACTGTGCCTGCTCGGCGGCCAGATCATGTGCCGTGCGTTCGGTCCTCACGATGTCCATCGTTGCAAGTCCTCCGGGGTGTCGATGTCGGCGGTGGCCCGCCACGGAGCAGGAACAGCGGTCAAGTGCAAGTCGCCGAGCAGCCGACCCATCGACCGGTCGCTCGGGTCGCCGAGCGCCTCGGCCGCTCGCTCCAATGCAGGCACGCGATAGAGCCCGAAGAGCCACTGCAGCCGGCCATCGGGCTCGGCCAGGCACCAGCCGTCGACCTCGGGCCGACCAACCGCACTCCCCGACGGACCCTCCTCGCCGGCACACGCAGCCATCAACAGCCCAACGCCCTCTGCTGCGCCAGGCACGTCGCATGCCAGGACGAGCACGCGAGGTGCGCGGGACGGCATACGCAAGGCGTGCAGCCCGGCGACCACGGCGGCGGCCGGCCCCCCGAAGGCAGGCTCTTCGCGCGCACTCAACACGCCCTCGGGGACGGGACCGTCGCCGACCACGACGACGCGCGCGGCCGAGCCGACCGCGTCGAGTGCGCGGTCGAGCAGGGTCCGACCAGAGATGCGCACGGCCCCCTTGTTGACCCCGCCGAGCCGCGAGCCACGTCCGCCCGCGAGGATGATCGCGTCGAATGCCGGGTGGCCGGCGAACCCGTCAGGGCTACCGGTCACGAGCCCACTCGTTCCCAACCCCGCTTCGGTGCCCGGCTGCCCAGGCCTTGCTCAGACTGCGGATCACGTGAGCGATAGACGATGTAGGGACGGGTGAGGTAGCCCAGCGGCGCGGAGAAGACGTGGACGAGCCGGGTGAACGGCCACATCGCGAAGAGCACGAACGCGAGCAGCGCGTGGGCCTGGAAGCCCAAGGGGGCCGCCGCCATGAGCGCCGCCTTGGGCTGGAAGCCAAAGATGCTGCGGAAGTAGGGCGACACTCCGTCGCGGTAGTTGTAGTCGCCGCCGAACTGCAGCCACGACCCGGCGATGGTGTTCCAGATGCCCAACGCGATGACCGCGCCGAGGACGGCATACATGACTTTGTCGTTGACCGTCGTCGCGCTGAAGACCGGACCGGTCGTCCGTCGGCGGTAGACGAGGATGCACAACCCGACCACGGCGGCGATGCCTGCGGGGATGCCCGCGGCCAGCGCGATGACGTGATAGGTATGCCGGCTCAGCCCGAGCGCATCGGTCCACCCCTGAGGGATCACCAGACCGATGATGTGGCCGCCGAGCACCCCCAACATCCCGAAATGGAAGAGCGGCGAGCCGATCCGCAGCAGTCGGTCTTCGTAGAGCTGGCTGGAGCGGGTGGTCCAGCCGAACTTGTCGTAGCGGTAGCGCCAGTAGTGCCCGACAACGAAGGTCGTGAGACACAGGTAGGGGAAGATGACCCACAGGAAGGTCGTCATCGGTCGGCTCCAACGGCGAGATAGTCGGGCAGGGGATTGAGCCGCGGGTCCACGGCGTAGGGCGCCAGGCCGACGTCCTCCGACGGGGGCCCTTGCTCGATGAGTTTGGCGATCGCCTCGGCGTCGTCACCGGCGAGTTCGGGGAGCGTCCGGCTGATGGCGACGACGGCGTCAGCCCATGGAGAGTTCTTCTCCTGCAACGAGATTCGCAGCACCTCAATGCTCGCGCGATAGTCGTTGAGGATCCGCCAGGCCGCCTCGATGTCGGCCGTCGCGCCGAACTCGAGCACGACCGCCAGGTGGTCGGGCAACTCGCCACTGGTCAACTCCACACCCGCCCGGCGGTAGGCCTGCTTGAGCCGCACGAGGGCCACCCCACGCTTGCGGGTGTCGCCGGTGGTGAAGTAGGTGAGGTAGAGGCAGCCGCGACGGGTGTGGTCGAAGGTCTCCACGAAGTCACGCTGCACCTGCCCCAAGGGCGTGCTTTCCAGGTGGTCCACCACGCGGCATACCGGCTCCGCGAGGTATGCCGGCAACTCGCCGGCCGCTCGCCGCGCGAGTTCCAACCGCGCGAGGAGCGCCTCGCTCGGGTAGTCGAGCAACAACGAGCAGACCTGCCACGCGATGCTCAACTGGTCGTCGGGCAGTCGGGTGGGAGCGGCCGTATGCCGTGAGCGCCGGAACATCAGCCGTCCTTCCGGTCGGGTGGGAAGAGGCCTTCAGGGATGCCCTTGCCGTCCCACGAGAGCAGGTTGACCCGGCCGCTCTTGCGCCCGCCGCCGACCAACTCTTCGCCGGAGGTGCCGGCGGCCGCGCGCGCCTTGAGCACTCGGAGGTTCTCGACGGCCACAGGGGTGAGGCGGCCGGAACCTTCGCCGACCGGCCCGCTGCCACCCATTCCCACGCCGCCGTCGCTGTCGAGCGCGCACTCGGTGGCCAATTCCTCGAGGGCGTGGGCCTGTTCGGCGTGAGCGGTCGGGATGACATAGCGGTCGGCGTACTTCGCGATCGCCAGCAGTCGGAACATCTCGTAGAGGTCTTCCTCCGACATCCCCACGGCCTGGGCCATCGCTGGGCCGGGCTCGTTGCCCATGGTCCGCTCGCGCATGTAGGACCGCATGGCTGCGAGGCGACGCAGTGCCCTGTCGACCGGACCGGTGTCCCCGGCGGTGAAGAGGTTGGCGAGGTACTCAACGGGGATCCGCAGGGTGTCGATCGCCGCGAAGAGGTTGTCGGCATCTTCGGCGTCGTGCCCGGAGTCCCTGATGACATCGACCACCGGGGAGAGCGGCGGGATGTACCAAACCATCGGCATCGTGCGGTATTCCGGGTGCAGCGGCAGGGCCACTTCATAGCGGCTGATCAACTTCCAGACGGGCGAGCGTTCGGCCGCCCGGACCCACTCCTGCGGGATCCCGGCGGCGCGGGCCGCCTGCTGGACCTGCGGGTCGCTGGGGTCGAGGAAGCAGGCGCGCTGCGCGGCATACAGGTCGGTGTCCTTCTCCACCGTGGCCGCTTGCAGGACCCGGTCGGCGTCGTAGAACACCAGGCCGATGTAGCGCAGCCGACCGACGCAGGTCTCGGCGCACACCGTCGGCAGACCGACCTCGATACGCGGGTAACAGAAGGTGCACTTCTCGGCCTTGCCGGTCCGGTGATTGAAGTAGACCTTCTTGTAGGGGCAGCCCGAGATGCACATCCGCCAGCCGCGGCAGCGGTCCTGGTCGACGAGCACGATGCCGTCTTCGGAGCGCTTGTAGATCGCACCGGACGGGCACGACGCAGCGCACGCGGGGTTGAGGCAGTGCTCGCAGATCCGCGGGAGGTAGAACATGAACGTCTTCTCGAACTCGAACTGGACCTTGTCCTCGATGCCCTTGAGCATCGGGTCCTTGACGGCGTGCAGGCGCGAGCCGCCGAGGTCGTCGTCCCAGTTGGCCGACCACGAGACGTTCATCGGCTTGCCCGTGATGAGCGAGAAGGGCCGTGCGACAGGGAAGTTCTTCTGGGCCGGGGCGTTGAGCACCGTGTCGTAGTCGTAGGTCCACGGCTCGTAGTAGTCGTGCAGCGACGGCAGTTTGGGGTTGGAGAAGATCGCGGCGAGCTTCTTGAACCGACCGCCGGAGCGCAACTTCAGCCGACCCGACGAGGTGCGGACCCAACCGCCCTGCCACTCGTCCTGGTTCTCGTAGCCGCGGGGATAGCCAAGGCCCGGCCGGGTCTCGACGTTGTTGAACCAGGCATATTCCACGCCCGCGCGGTTGGTCCACGCCTGCTTGCAGGTCACCGAGCAGGTGTGGCAGCCGATGCACTTGTCGAGGTTCATGACCATCGCTACCTGAGCCATGATCTTCATTCGTAGGTCACCTCCTGCGAGGAGCGACGGCGGATCATCGTCACTTCGTCGCGGTTGTTCCCGGTGGGGCCGATGTAGTTGAAGAAGTAGGCCAACTGGGCGTAGCCACCGATGATGTGCGTCGGCTTGATCATGATTCGGGTCAGCGAGTTGTGTATGCCGCCTCGCCTCTGGTTGGTCTCGGTGAGAGGCACGTCGACCAACCGGTCCTGCGCGTGCGGCATGTAGATCGTGCCTTCGGGCATCCGGTGGGTGACGATGGCACGGCACGAGACGACCCCGTTGCGGTTGACCAACTCGACCCAGTCGTTGTCGTTGATGCCGACCTTGTCGGCGTCGGCGTCGGACATCCAGATCGTCTGCCCGCCGCGGGAGAGCGAGAGCATGTAGAGGTTGTCCTGGTACTCGCTGTGGATCGACCACTTGTTGTGCGGCGTCAGGTAACGGACTGAGACGCTGCGTTGCCCGTGCGCCTCGGACTGCCCGCCGATGGGGGTCTCGCCGAACAGGGTCGTCATGTTGAGCGGCGGTCGGTGCACCGGCAGCGACTCGCCCATGCCGATGACCCAGTCGTGGTCGAGGTAGAACTGTTGTCGCCCGGTCAGGGTGTGGAAGGGCTTGAGCCGTTCGATGTTGATGGTGAACGGGCTGTAGCGACGTCCGCCCGACTCGGAGCCCGACCATTCCGGCGAGGTGATGACAGGGACCGGCGCGACCTGGGTGTCGGCGAAGGTCACCTGCTTGCCCTCGTGCTCGGCGGCCAGGTCGTGCAGCTTTGTGCCAGTGCGCTTTTCGACGTTCTTGAAGCCGTGCGTCGAGAGGTGCCCGTTGGTCGTCGCCGACAGGTGCAGGATGGCATCGGCCATGTGCACGTCGGTCTTGAGGCGTGGCTGACCGGCGCCGACCCCCGAGCTGGCGACCCCGTTGCGGCGCCGGAGGATCTTGATTTCGCGTTTGACGTCGTAGGGCACGCCCTTGGTGAGCATGCCGACCTTCTCCAGCAGCGGGCCGATGGAGGTCATCTTCTGGAAGGTCGCCGGGTAGTCCCGTTCGGCGATCGCGAGAACCGGCAGCGTCTTGCCCGGCACCGGCTCCACCTCTCCGGTGCGCCAGTCCTTGACGACTCCGTGAACGGTCGCCATCGCCTCGGGCGTGTCGTGCCACAGGGGCTTGGCGACGACGTCGGTGCGGGTGCCGAGGTGGTCGACCGCGAGCGATGAGAACTTCTTGGCGATCGCCTTCCAGATGCCCCAGTCGGTGCGGGCCTCCCACGGCGGGTCGATCGCCGGGCTGAACGAGTGGACGAACGGATGCATGTCGGTGGTCGACAGGTCGTGCTTCTCGTACCACGTCGCGGCGGGCAGAACGATGTCGGAGAACATCGTCGAGCTCGTCATCCGGAAGTCGATCGTCATCAGCAGATCGAGCTTGGCCTCGGCGGCGTGCTCCGGCCACTCGATGCCGTCGGGTCGCTGATCGGGGGCGGCTTCGGCGGCGGTGACCGCGTGGTCGGTGCCGAGCAGGTGCTTGAGGAAGTACTCGTTGCCCTTCGCGCTGGAGCCCAGCAGGTTGGACCGCCACAGGCTGAGGACACGGGGGTGGTTCTCCGGCGCCTCCGGGTCCTCGACCGCGAACTTCAGTGCGCCCGTGCGCAGTTGCTCGACGACGTATGCCGCGGGCTCCTGTCCCGCTGCCTTCGCCTCGTCGGCGAGGGCCAGGCTGCTGCGGTTGAAGGTCGGATAACTCGGCGTCCAGCCCAGGCGCACCGACTGGGCCAGCAGGTCCATCACGCCCTTGCCCGCGAAGACTCCGGTGCCGGCGTCCAGGTCGTCGGCCGTGAAGGTGTCGTAGCGGTACTGGCTGGTGTTGACGTACCAATAGGCCGTCTGGTTCATGTGTCGCGGCGGCCGGTGCCAGTCGAGGGCGAAGGCCAGGTGCTGGAAGCCCATGATCGGGCGGACCTTCTCCTGGCCGACGTAGTGGGCCCACCCGCCACCGTTGCGCCCTTGGCACCCGGTGATCGTCGTGAGCAACAACATGGCCCGATAGATCTGATCGGAGTGGAACCAGTGGTTGGTGCCCGCACCCATGAGGATCATGCCGCGACCCTTGGTGTCGATCGCGTTCTGCGCCCATTCGCGTGCCAGTCGGGTGATCTGCTCGGCAGGCACGCCGGTGATCTCCGCGGCCCAGGCGGGGGTCGCGGGAACCGACGCATCGGCATACCCCGTCGGCCACTGGCCCGGCAGTCCGTCGCGCGCGACCCCGTAGTGTGCGAGCAGCAGGTCAAGGACGGTGGTGACGATGCGGCCGTCGATCGTGCGCACCGGCACGCCTCGGGTCTCGTAGGCCACCAGGCCGCCCTCGGAGTCGAACCGCGGGAACCGCACCAGCGCCGTGTCATCGTGAGCGCCCAGCATGGAGAGTCGGGGCTCGATCTCGCCGAGGTCGAGGTTCCACTTGCCCAGGCCCTCGTCGCCGTAACGGAACCCCACCGACCCGTGGGGCACCGCGACCTCGTCGGTCCGGGCGTCGAGAACGACGGGCTTCCACAGCGCGTTCTCGGAGTCCTTCTCGGGCACATCCAGGTCGCCAGCGACGACGAATTTGCCTGCGGTGTAACACGTCTCGTCGTGACGGTCGAGTGACACGAGGAACGGCAGGTCGGTGTAACGACGGTTGTAGTCCTCGAAGAACTCGACCTGTCGGTCGGCGAAGAACTCCTTGAGCAGGACGTGTCCCATGCCCATCGCCAGCGCGCCGTCGACGCCCGGTCGGCAGGGAACCCACTCGTCGGCGAACTTGACGTTCTCGGCGTAGTCCGGTGCCACGGCCACGACCTTCTGGCCCCGGTAGCGGGCCTCGGTCATCCAGTGCGCGTCGGGGGTGCGGGTCATGGGGACGTTCGAGCCCCACATGATGAGGTAGCCCGCGTCCCACCAGTCGCCCGATTCGGGGACGTCGGTCTGGTCGCCGAACATCTGCGGCGAGGCGTTGGGCAGATCGGCATACCAGTCGTAGAACGACAGCATCGGTGCGCCGATGAGCTCGAGGAACCGCGCGCCCGACGCGTAGGACACGGGGGACATCGCGGGGATCGGCGAGAAGCCCGCGATCCGGTCCGGTCCCCAGCGCTTGACGGTGTAGACGTGCGCTGCGGCGACCATCTCGACGACTTCGTCCCAGCTCGCCCGCACCAGCCCGCCCTTGCCCCGCGCACTGGTGTATGCCGCCCGCGTCGCCGGATCCTGCTGGATCGCCGCCCAAGCAACGACCGGATCGCCAACGACCGCCTTGGCGGCGCGGAACTGCTCGAGCAGGACGCCGCGGACGTAAGGGTAGCGAACCCGGGTGGGGGAGTAGGTGTACCAGGAGAAGGCGGCGCCACGAGGGCAGCCGCGCGGCTCGTATTCGGGGCGGTCCGGCCCGGCCGATGGGTAGTCGGTCTGCTGGGCCTCCCAGGTGATGATCCCGTCCTTGACGTAGACCTTCCACGAGCAGGACCCGGTGCAGTTGACGCCGTGGGTCGAGCGGACGACCTTGTCGTGGGCCCAGCGGTCCCGGTAGAAGCTGTCGCCCTCACGCCCCCCGATCTGGTGCAGGGTGCGGCCGTCGTCGGAGACCGTGGCGCCTTTGGCCTTGGCGAAGAAGCGGCGCGTGCCGATGAGGGCATCGGCGAGGGGGCCGTCCAGGCCGGTCGGCTCGGGTGCGGGGGGACGCTCCACCTGGGTGGTCATCGACTCTCTCCTTCGGGAGCGGCGGTGGTGAATGGGGTCTCGGTGGTGACCTTGACCAAGCAGCGGGTCGGTCCGACGAAGGGCCGGACCTCGATGGCGACGTCGTGCTCGCCGACGTGGTCGAGCGCGCCGGTGATGAGGCCGTGATGGACGCCGCAGACGACGTCGGGACGCACCCGCGCCAGCGCGAGGAAGGGGCAGTTGCTCAGCGTGATGGTGACGGCGCGGCCACCGGCCGACGTCGACAACTCCGGCGTGTAGCCCCAGTGCTCCAACTGGTCGACCATGTCGCCGACCTTGGCCAGCCACCGACCGGGGGTCACGGCGGCCTCAGTGGAGGCGCGGCTCGGGTCGGCGTGCCCGGAGGCCCACCGGCGGCCGGCCTCCTCGGGGGTCACCTGATCGCCACCATCGACCGGCCAACTCTGGGCGAGCAGCCCGGCCAGCACCTGGTAGTGGCGTTGGGTCTCGGTCTCGGCCTCCGGGTCCAGGTGGGGGGCGGCATACAACTTGCGGGGGCGTCCCACCCGCGGAGTGCGCTCGAACGCGGTGACGAGGTAGCCGCCGGACACGAGTTGGTCGAGATGGAACCGGACCGTGGTGACGTGCAACCCGAGGTATGCCGCGAGGTCGGCGGCGCTGCGCCCGGTCGGCGCTCCTGGGGGGGCTTGGCCGGCCACGACGTTGAGGTGTTCGAGGATTCGTCGGCGCACGTCGGAGGACAGGACCGGGATCTGCTCGGGGCTCACGAGGCCAGGTCTCCTTAATTAAGAGGAATCCGGGTGCGTTCTTATCAAACCATACTCGGCTGGGTCGGCGAGCCTCAGTTCGTGCGTATCTGCCCTGTTCAGAGGTGTGACTAGCGTGACGTAGTTTGGAGGACCGGGGGAGTATTTGGAGGGTTGGCGCCGGGGGTAGCGTTTTTCTGAGTCGTTAACCGGACTGCTCGGCGTAATTTAGAGGATCCCCCAAGGAAGTGATCGACGTGCAGCACCTGGGCGCTCTCGCGGGAGAGACGGTTGCCCCCGTCCACGACACCGGTCGCGGTGCGACCCGAGTCTTGGTCATGTCCACGGCAGCCTTCACCGCGATGTTCGCGGTGTGGCTGATGTTCGGCATCCTCGGCCCCTCGATCCAGAAGGAGTTCGGCCTCACCGACGTCGAACTGTCCTGGATCACGGCGGTGGCCGTGCTCAACGGGTCGATGTGGCGCCTGCCTGCCGGGATGCTCACCGACCGCATCGGTGGCCGCAAGGTCACCGTCTTCATGCTCGCGGCGACCGCGATCCCGGCCTATTTCGTCTCGACGGCGAGCAGCTACGGCATGCTCCTTGTCCTGGCGTTCCTCGTCGGCTTCGCCGGCAACCTCTTCTCGGTCGGCATCGCGTGGAACGCCGCGTGGTACGGCCGGGAGCGGCAGGGCTTCGCGCTCGGCGTCTTCGGGGCCGGCAACGTGGGGGCCTCCGTCACGAAGTTCATCGGCCCCCCGATCATCCTCGGGACCGCCGGTAGCTCCTTCGCCTTCGGGCTCCAGGGCGGGTGGCGGCTCGTGCCCGTCATCTACTCGGTGCTGTTGGTGGTGTTGGCCGTCCTCACCTACATCGTCGTCCCTCGGCGCGACCGGATGCCCGGGGCCACCAAGCCCGTGCGCGAGATGCTCACGCCCCTCAAGCAGGTGCGGGTCTGGCGGTTCAGCCTCTACTACGTGGCCGTCTTCGGTGCCTACGTCGCCCTCTCGGCGTGGCTGCCGAAGTACTACATCGACAACTTCGGCGTCGAGATCTGGCCGGCGGCCCTGCTCACCGCGACGTTCATCTTCCCGGCCTCGCTCCTGAGGCCCCTCGGTGGCTGGGTGTCCGACCGGGTCGGCGCTCGCCGGGTGATGTATTGGACCTTCGGCGTCATGCTCGTGACCACAGGGATCCTCATGATGCCCAACGGCCACATCGTCGTCAGCCACCCCGACGGCAGCCAGACCACCCACCTGGGCTACCAGATCGGGCTGCCGACCTTCGCGATCCTCGTGTTCTTCCTCGGCGTGGCCATGGGGATCGGCAAGGCCGCGGTCTACAAGCACATCCCCGAGTACTTCCCCGACAACGTCGGCTCGGTCGGCGGTCTGGTGGGCATGCTTGGCGGACTCGGCGGGTTCTTCCTCCCGCCGATGTTCGCCTACACCAAGGCGTGGACCGGCTTCCCGTCGAGCACCTTCGCCTGCCTGTTCATCGTCACCGCCATCTGCGCGGTGTGGATGCACTGGACCGTCGTGCACATGTTGCACAGCGGCTCACCCGAGCTCGCCGACCACTTCGACACCGAGCACGTGAGCACCCGCGGCTGATGCCTGTGCTGCGAGGTGTCACGCGGACGGCATACCCCCGCGAAACTCGTTATCTGCGAACTGAACTGGAGAACCGCTCATGAGCAGCACCCCGACCACCCCTCGCTCGGGGGAGTGGCTTGACGCTTGGGACCCAGAGAACGAAGCCACCTGGGACAAGGCGCTCGCCTGGAAGACCCTGTGGATCACGACCTTCACCCTCACCATGGCGTTCGTCGCGTGGTTCCTGCCGAGCGCGATCGTGCCCAAGCTCAACGCGTTGGGCTACACCTTCAGCAAGGAACAGCTCTACTGGCTGGCCGCCATCCCGGGCCTGTCCGGTGGCCTCATGCGCATCGTCTGGATGATCCTCCCGCCGATCATGGGCACCCGCAGGATGGTCGCGCTGACGACCGCGCTGCTCTTCTTCCCGGTCCTCGGCTGGGGCGTGCGGGTGCAGAGCCCGACCGCGCCCTACTGGGAGCTGCTCGTGCTCGCCTTCCTCGCGGGCATCGGCGGCGGGGCGTTCTCGGGCTTCATGCCCTCGACGTCCTACTTCTTCCCGCGGCGCCTGCAGGGGACGGCGCTCGGGTTGCAGGCGGGCATCGGCAACTTCGGTGTCTCGCTCGTGCAGTTGATGACGCCGTGGCTCATCGGCTTCGGGATGGTGGGGTTCCTCGGCGCGTCCCAGCAGATGAAGGTGCCCGGCAAGCCCGACGTGACCGTGTGGTACCAGAACGCCGCGTTCTTCTACATCCCCTTCATCATCGTCGGCACGATCATCGCCTGGACGATGCTCAAGTCGGTGCCGATCAAGGCCAACATCCGCCAGCAGTTCGATATCTTCCGCACCCCGGACACCTGGTGGATGACGCTGCTTTACATCATGACCTTCGGGACGTTCTCGGGGTTGTCGGCGCAGTTCGGCCTGCTCATGACCAACCTCTATGGGGCGGGCAATGCGGCCATCGTGTCCGGCTCGGGCTCGACGGCCACGCTGCTGGTCGCCGGGTATGCCGTGCCCGACGCCGTGAAGTACGTCTTCCTCGGCCCGCTCGTCGGCGCCGGCGCGCGGATCCTCTTCTCGCCGCTGACCGACCGGATGGGCGGGGCCCGCTGGACCCTCGTCTCCGGCATCGGTCTGGTGGGCTCGATCATCTACACGATCGGGGGGCTGGTGCCCGACACGTCTTCTGCGGAGGCGCTGCAGGCCGGCTTTGGCCGCTTCCTTTGGGGCATGCTCGCCATCTTCCTGTTCGCGGGCATCGGCAATGCGTCAACGTTCAAGCAGATGCCGATGATCTTCGAGCGGCGCCAAGCCGGTGGCGTCATCGGCTGGACCGGCGCCATTGCGGCGTTCGGGCCGTTCCTCTTCGGCGTCGGCCTGACCCTCATGTCGCCGACCGCGTTCTACTGGATCGGCGCTGCCTTCGCGGTGCTGTGCATCGGGATCACCTGGGTCCGGTACGCCCGGCCAGGCGCCCCCAAGGTGAGCTGACCGGTCGGGTTCGAGCCGTACGCCGGCTTGAGCATGAGGCCGAGTTGAGCTGAGGAGGTATGCCGCGCGTCCAGGGGGACGCGCGGCATACCTGCGTCTGGGGCTGCCGCGCGGCATACCTCCGCGTGCCCCCAGCCCACCCCCCACCACGGAGATAGCGCTCGCATGGTCATGTGTGGGGGTGTTTGAGGCTTGGGTTGACGGAAAAGTGGCCATACGAGCGCTATCTCCGTGGTGGGGAGGCGTGGGGTGGGGCGGACCTTGATCGAATCTTCGTCAGACGTGCAGGGGGTCTTGACGAGGGTTCGAGAGGCTGACAGTTATGAGCACTCTCGACACCACATCCGCCACCACTCATCGCCGATCCGCCCTTCTCGCGCCCGTCGGCGTGCTCGCCGTCGTCGCTGGCGTCATCGGGTGGATGTTGCCCGATCGCACCGTCGGCACCGGCGCGATGGATGGCATGTCCATGACCCACTACATGGGGTTGCTTGCCGTCAACCAGCCCTGGAACCTCATCCTCTTCATGGCCATCCCGGTGATCCTGGCCGAAACCTTGGCCATCACGGAGTTGGTGTTGCTCTTCCGCAGCGACCCGCCCACGTGGGTGCGCTCGCTCAGCCGGTGGGCCGGACTGATCGCAGGACCGGTGATGGTCCTCGTGCTGGTGCACCTGTTGAAGAACGCCGTCGTCCCGCTCACGTCCGGTGGCGGCTGGCGCGGGGCGGCCGACGTCATCGCCGTTCTCACCTATCTGCTGGCCGGTCTGCCGCTCATCGGCATCACGCTCGTCGAGGTCGGTGCCATCGGGACGGACGCGCGGGATGCCCGCAAGTGGCACGCGGTCTTCGTCGGGGTGTTCCTCGTCCTGGCCCACGTCGCGATGATCTTCGGGATGCTCGATCCCACCGTCCTGGGCTGGGGCGCAACGCACGACATGCCTGGCGGCGGGACGATGCCGGGAATGAACCACTGACGGCTTTCGTTGCCGGGCGAACCACCGACGGCATACCCATGGGGGGTATGCTGGAGGGGTTCTCACAGAACCCCGTGAAGGAGACCCGAATGGCCACGCAGAGCTTCCAGGTGACCGGGATGACGTGCGGCCATTGCGCCGGTCACGTCACCACCGAACTCAAGGCGGTCGCAGGCGTCAGCGACGTCACCGTCGACCTGGTCGCCGGGGGCACCTCGACGGTTCGCGTCGACGCCGACCATGAGCTGACCGACGCCGAGGTCACCGCCGCGCTGGACGAAGCCGGCAACTACGCGCTGGCAGGCCGCTGAGCGCCAGTCGCTGACGTCCCGTCGGTGGGCGCGCCGACACCGGACGCGCCACCCGCGAGACGAAGGACAACCGAAGAGATGACCGCAGGACCGGACACCCAGGCACCCCCCTCCGAGCTGCGGCAGACCCAACTGGTCGTCGGCGGCATGACCTGTGCCTCGTGTTCGGCCCGGGTCGAGAAGAAGCTCGGCAAACTCACCGGGGTCACGGCGGCGGTCAACTACGCCACCGGCAAGGCGTTCGTCGTGCATCCGGGCGGCCTGGCCGTCGCCGATTTGGTGGCTGCCGTCGAGTCCGCCGGTTACACGGCAACCCCGGCGCCGCCGTCGATCCCGGGCTCCCAACCCGGGCCGGGCGAGGGTGGGGAGCCGGATGCGGACGACGAGCACGCGGCATACCTGCGGCAGCGGCTGCTGGTCGCGCTGGGTCTGAGCGTTCCCGCCATTGCCATCTCGATGGTGCCGGCGCTGGCGTTCCCGGGATGGCCGTGGGTGGTGCTCGCGCTCACGCTGCCTGTCGTCACGTGGTGTGCGTGGCCGTTCCATCGGGCCGCCTGGGTCAACCTGCGACACGGCGCGACGACGATGGACACGCTTGTCTCCGGTGGTGTCCTCGCAGCGTTCGGGTGGTCGCTGTGGATGCTGCTGACCATGGGGGCGCACGGGCACTTCTACTTCGAGACCGCGGCGGCGATCACGACGTTCCTGCTCGCCGGCCGGTATGCCGAGGCGAAGGCCAAGCGGCGCTCGGGGGCGGCGTTGCGCGCGCTGCTGCATCTCGGGGCCAAGGATGTCGCGGTGCTCCGTGGCGACGTCGAAGTGCGAATCCCCTTGGGGGAGTTGCTTGTCGGTGACGAGTTCGTCGTCAGGCCTGGCGAGAAGGTCGCCACCGACGGGGTCATCGTCGACGGAGCCTCGGCGGTCGATGCCTCGCTGCTGACCGGAGAGTCGGTGCCGGTCGAGGTCGGCGTGGGTGATCCGGTGACCGGGGCGACGGTGAACACCTCGGGGCGCCTGCGCGTGCGGGCGACCCGCGTCGGCGGCGACACTCAACTGGCCCAGATGGCGCGCCTCGTCGAGTCGGCGCAGTCGGGCAAGGCCGCCGTGCAGCGGCTCGCTGATCGGGTGTCGGCCGTGTTCGTCCCGGTGGTGTTGGTGTTGGCGGCACTCACGCTCATCGGGTGGCTGGTGACCGGGCATTCCGCCGAGTCGGCCTTCACCGCGGCGGTGGCGGTGCTCGTCATCGCCTGCCCCTGCGCGCTCGGGCTCGCAACGCCGACCGCACTGCTCGTCGGCACGGGTCGGGGCGCGCAACTTGGCATCCTCATCAAGGGCCCCGAGGTCCTTGAGTCCACGCGTCGGGTCGACACCGTCGTCCTGGACAAGACGGGCACGGTCACCACCGGGCGGATGGCCGTCACGGGTGTGTATGCCGCTCCCGGCCAGTCCCCGGAGAGGGTGCTGGCGCTGGCCGGCGCGGTCGAGTCCGGGTCCGAACACCCCATCGCCCGCGCCGTCACCTCGGCCGCGTCTGCTCCTGGATTGCGGTTGAGCGAGTTCCGCAACCACGGCGGGCTCGGGGTGGAGGGCGTGGTCGACGGTATGCCGGTCCGCGTCGGCCGCTTGTCCTTCGTCACCTCCGCGCCCGCAACCGGGCAGGGGGTGGACGTGAGCCTGAGTGAGGCTGCCGAGGAGGCGATGGCCCAGGGCCAGACCCCGGTCTGGGTCGGCTGGGACGGAACGGCCCAGGGTGTGGTCGTCGTCGCCGACACCGTCAAGCCGTCATCAGCCCGCGCCGTCGAGCTCTTCCGAGGCCTGGGCCTGCAACCGGTGCTGCTCACCGGCGACAACGCGCGAGCGGCAGCCGCAGTGGCACGGCATACCGGGATCGCGCAGGAGGATGTGCGCGCGGAGGTGCTGCCGGCCGAGAAGGTGGCCGTCGTCGCGGCACTGCAGGCGCAGGGCAAGGTGGTCGCGATGGTCGGGGACGGCGTCAACGATGCGGCCGCGCTGGCTCAGGCCGACCTCGGGATCGCCATCGGCACCGGCAGCGATGTGGCCATCGAGGCGTCCGACCTCACGCTGGTCCGGGGCGACCTGGTCAGCGCCGTCGACGCGGTGCGGCTGGCCCGGGCGACCCTGCGGACGATCAAGGGGAACCTGTTCTGGGCGTTCGCCTACAACGTGGCTGCCATCCCGTTGGCCGCCTCCGGTCGGCTGACCCCCATGATCGCCGGCGCGGCGATGGCCTTCTCGTCGGTCTTCGTCGTCACCAACAGCCTTCGGCTGCGCCGCTTCAAGCCGTCTATCTCGGCCTAGGGTCTCCCGCCCGGGGCGGGCGAGGAATAGCCTCGATGCATGACGATCCCCTGCATCACCGTCGGTTCCGGCGAGCACCACGTCTTCGTCCTGCACGGCTGGTTCGGCTCGGCCGACGGGTGGGGTCTCTTCCCGACCTACCTCGACGGCGAGCGGTTCAGCTACCACTTCACCGACAACCGCGGCTATGGCGCCCGGATGGACGAGCGCGGCCACTACAGCCTCGACGAGGTCGCGGACGATGTCCTGGCGCTGGCGGATTCCCTTGATGCGCAGACGTTTTCGTTGATCGGGCATTCGATGGGTGGGGCTGAGGTCCTGCGCATCCTCGCGAAGGCGCCGGGGCGCGTGCGCAAGCTGGTCGGTCTGACCCCCGTCAGCGCCTCCCCGACCCCGTTCGACGAGGCCGGGCGCGACCTGTTCTGGGGCGCCGCGGAAGACCCGGGCAAGCGGTTCGGGATCATCGACTTCACGACCGGCAACCGCAACACGGCCACCTGGGTCCAGCAAGTCGTCGACCACTCGCTGAGCCACTCGACGACGGAGGGGTTCGCCGGGGCGCTCGAGGCATGGGCCGGACCGGATTTCCTCGCCGAGATCGCCGGCACCCAGACCCCGATGCTCGTCATCGCCGGCGAGCACGACCCGGCGCTCGGCGAGGCGACGGTCCGTCAGACGTGGGAGCCGCACTTCCCCCAGTGCGAGATCCACGTCATGGCCAATGCCGGCCACTACCCGATGTTCGAGACGCCGGTCCAACTCGCGACCGTCATCGAGCGCTTCCTCGCCGACTGACCCCGGCCCGCCGCAGGTGAGCACCGTCGATCGGTCAGCCGCCCGCGCGCGGGTGGACGCGGCATACGCGCGGCTCACCGAGGTCGAGCGGGGCTGGACGCGCATCGTCCACGACCCCGCGACCTACACCCGAGACGTCCCGTATGCCGCCCTCGCGGGTCTGCGCGACCGACACGGTGTCGTCCCGGTCGCCGAGCCGGCCCTGCCCGGCTGGCCGGAAGGGACGGGCTACTGGCTGGTGCTGCGCCATGCCGACGTCGACCGGGTGCTCAAGGATCCGGCGACCTTCTCGTCGTCGCTCGGTGGCACCCAGATGCGCGATCCGCGGACCGAGGACGACCTGGCCTACGTGCGCCGGATGATGCTCAACATGGACCCGCCCGAGCACTCCCGGCTGCGGCGGCTGTTGGCAAAGTCGTTCACCCCCAAGGCGATCGGCGCGCTGGAGGCTCAGATCCAGGGGCATGTCACGGGCATCCTTGACCAGGCCCTGGACAGCACGCCGACCAGCAGGCAGGGTGCGTGCGACTTCGCCAAGGACGTGTCGGCCGACCTGCCGCTGCTCACCCTGGCCGACGTCATGGGGGTGCCGGCGCCGGACCGCTGGCTGATGTTCGACTGGGCCAACCGGGTCATTGGCTGGCAGGACCCCGACTACCGCGTCTCGGCCGCCTTCGACCCGAGCGGGGCGACCGAACTCGGGCGGGCGGCATACGCGCTGCGCCCCTCGCCCGGAGCGGACGGCCTCATGCCCGACCCCCGCACCCGTGAGGGCATGCCTGACCTCTATGCCTACGCGCACGCGCTCGGGACGCTGCGCCGCGAGCAGCCCGGCGAGGACGTCATGTCGATCCTCATGAGCCAACGCGACGACGCCGGCGGGTCGGTGTCGGTGGCTGAGTTCGAGAACCTCTTCTGGTTGTTCGCCGTCGCGGGCAACGAGACAACCCGCAACGGTATGCCGGGTGGCCTGCTTGGGCTGCTGGGCTCACCTCAGGCGCAGGAGGCGTTGCGGGCCCGGCCGGACGGCATACCGAATGCCGTTGAGGAGATGCTGCGGTGGTGGACGCCGGTGATGACCTTCCGGCGGACGGCGACGTGCGAGGTCGAGTTGTCCGGGGTCACGTTGCAGCGCGGCGACAAGGTCGTCGTGTCGTTTGCGGCGGCCAACCGGGACCCGGAGGTGTTCGCCGACCCCGACGCCTTCGACATCGAGCGGGCCAACGCGCGCCGGCACCTGGCCTTCGGCGCGGGACCGCACGTCTGCCTTGGGGCGTTCCTCGCCCGGTCGATGATGACGACGATGTTCACTCAGTTGTTGGGGCGCACCACCTGGCTGGAAGCGGCCGGGGAGCCGGTCTGGTTGCAGTCCAACTTCCAACGCGGGGTCAAGCGGTTGCCGATCACCTGGCGGATGTGACGGGCCTGACTGGGCTGGGCACCCGCTAGATGAGTGGACATCAGACTGGTCTGAGACTAGTCTGAACTACATGACGACGACCGTGGGTGCCTACGAGGCCAAGACCCATCTGCCGGCGCTGCTCGCGCAGGTCGAGCGGGGCGAGACCGTGACCATCACTCGGCACGGACGGCCGATCGCCAGGCTCGTCCCGATCGACGTCCACCGGCCGGTGGAGGAGATCATCCTTGAGCTTGACCGGCTTCGTCGGGGAGTGACCACCGGCGGCATGAGTATCCGGGAGATGATCGAGGAAGGCCGTCGCTGATGGCGTTCGTCCTCGACTCGTCGGTGGCGCTGTCGTGGTGCTTCGAGGACGAGGTGACTGAGGCCACGTTGCGGATTCGTGAGCGGCTATCGACCGAGCGGGCCGTCGTTCCGTCGCTGTGGCTCTTGGAGGTCGCCAACGTGCTACTTCTCGGCGCTCGCCGTGGTCGACTCACGGCTGAGGCGGCAGCAGAGTTTGCCGACCTGTTGGTGGGGTTGCCGATCGATGTGGTTGAACCGGAGCGCGACATCGCTGACCTGATGCAACTGGCGGCCGAGCACCGGCTCACGGCCTATGACGCGGCATACCTGCAGGTCGCGGCGGCTCGCCGACTGCCGCTGGCCACCCTGGACGCCACCCTGGCCGAGGCCGCCCGAGCAGCGGGCGTCGACCTGCTCGGCTGAGCAGAACCGCCGCCAGGACGTCGGAATCGCTCACGCGAGCCACAGATGGGCTGCGCCGCCCCGGCGCGGCATACAGTGTGTCGCCATGACCGACGTCACGACCGAGCCCGCCGCTCCCACCACCTTCCGTGTCCCCACCGACCAGGCGACGGTCCGCGCCAACGACCGCCAACACGTCTTCCACTCGTGGTCGGCCCAGGGCGCGATCACCCCGCTGCCGATCGCGCGGGCGCAGGGGAGTCGGTTCTGGGACTACGACGGCAAGGACTACCTGGACTTCTCCTCGGGCCTGGTCCACGCCAACATCGGCTACGGGCACCCCAAACTCGTTGCCGCAGTGCAGGAGCAGGCCGGGCGGATGGCCACCCTCGCCCCTGGGTATGCCGTGGACGTCCGGTCCGAGGCCGCTCGCCTCATCGCGAGCAAGGCCCCCGACGGACTGGAGATGGTCTTCTTCACCAACGGCGGTGCCGAGGCCACTGAGAACGCCATCCGGATGGCTCGGCTGCACACCGGGCGGCACAAGGTCTTCGCGGCATACCGCTCCTATCACGGGGCCACCGCGGGAGCCCTGACGATGACCGGCGACCCGCGCCGCATCCCGAGTGAGCCGGGGCTGCCGGGGATCATCCACTTCTGGGGGCCTTACCCCTACCGCAGCGCGTTCCACTCGACCAGCCCCGAGCAGGAGACCGAGCGGGCGCTGGGGCATCTGCGCGACATGATCATGGTCGAGGGCCCCGCCGCGGTGGCCGCGATCATCCTCGAGACGGTCGTCGGCACCAACGGCGTGCTCGTGCCGCCGCCGGGTTATCTCGCCGGTGTGCGGGCGATCTGCGACGAGTTCGGCATCGTCATGATCGCCGACGAGGTGATGGCCGGGTTCGCGCGCTGCGGCGAGTGGTTCGCGATCCAGCACTGGGGCGTGACCCCCGACCTCATCACCTTCGCCAAGGGCGTCAACTCCGGCTACGTCCCGATCGGCGGGGTCATCATCAGCGAGGCCATCGCCGCCACGTTCCGCGACCGGGTCTACCCGGGCGGCCTGACCTACTCCGGCCACCCGCTCGCCTGCGCCTCGGCGGTCGCCTCGATCCAGATCTTCGAGGAGGAAGGCATCGTCGAGCACGCCCGGATGCTCGGCACCGACGTCATCGGCCCCGCCCTCACCGAGCTCGCCCAGCGGCACCCCAGCATCGGCGACGTTCGTGGGCTCGGCGCGATGTGGGCGGTCGAGTTGGTCCGCAACCGTGAGACCCGCGAGCCGCTCGTGCCCTATAACGCCACGGGGGCCGCGGCGGCGCCGATGACGGAGTTCGCAGCGGCCTGCAAGGCACGCGGGTTGTGGCCGTTTGTCCACTTCAACCGCACCCACGTCGTGCCGCCCTGCACGACGAGTGTCGAGGAGGTCCGCGAGGGCCTGGCGATCCTCGATGAGGCGTTGACGGTCGCGGACGGCTACGTCACGACCGACTGAGTCGGGCGCCAAGTCGGGCGCCAAATCGGGCGGGGCGTGCGGCATACCCTCGCCCCGTGCGGCAGGATGGGGCGGTGGCCAGCAGCTCGGGACGGCGCCCGGTGAGCGTCGAAGTGGTCGAGCCGCACATGGCCGACCGCGTTCGCCGCGCCTCCGACGTCTCCTGGTTCCTCGTGTATGCCGTCCTCGCGGCCCTGTCGATCACCCTCGGCAACCTCGCGGTCGGCACCGCGGGCGCCCTGGAACAGGACCTCGCGCTAGCGACGGGGGGCCTGCCCCGGCTACTGCTGCAACTGTTCTCGTGGGTCGCCGGCGTCGGCGTGCTCTTCCTCCCGATCGCCGTCGGCGTCGACATGCTGCTGCGCTCGCGCGGCTGGCAACTCGTTCAGGCGCTGCTCGCCGGTGGGTTGGCAGCCGGCATCGCCATGCTCATCAAGGCGGCGATTCTCGACGGTCAGTTCACCCAGGTCCTCGCGGCGCTCACTCGACCGCTGAACAGCAACGGGCGCACCAACCCCCTCGACGTCCTCGTCGTGACGTTGGTGGCGCTCGTCGTCGTCGCCAACATCAGCGGCCGACGATGGCTGGCCACCCTGGCGCCCCTCGTCATCGGCTCGCTGCTGGTCACCGGGTTCCTCGCCGGGTCGAACACCGCTCTCGCGCTCCTGTGCTCGTTCCTGCTGGGCGCCATGGTCGGCCACGCGGTCCGGTTCGCATTCGGCACCGCCTCGACCAGGGCGCCGGGCACGGCGATTGCCCGCGAGTTGGTCAATGCCGGGACGCCCCTGCAGACCCTTGAGTTGGTCGACGAATACGAAGAGGGGGCCCGCCTCTATCGCGGCCTGACTCCCGCCGGCGAGATCGCAGTTCATGTCTTCGACCGGGACACCTTCGGCCTCGCCTCCGGCCGCCGCCTGCTCAACCGGCTGCGGCTGCGCGGTGCCACGGCCAGAGCGCCGTCCTTCACCCTGCGCTCGGCCCTGGAGCACCGCAGTCTGCAGGCCTTGGCCTTGCGGTGGGCCGGGGTCTGGGCGCCGTTCCCCATCGCGGTCTGCGACGTCGACGGAGCCACGGCGGTCCTGGCCCTGACCCGGGTCGAGGGGGTCTCGCTGCGGGTCCTCGGCGAGAACCTCACCGACGCCCAGGCTCGCGCCGTCGTGCGGCTGCTCGTCGCTCTGCAGGAGCACCGCATCGCCTTCCGCGGGCTCACCCGGGACAACATCGTCATCCTTCCCGACGGGGCAGCAGGCCTGCTGTCGGTCGGCGAGGGCGATGTCGGCGGCGACGACATCGCCAGGCGAGCAGACGCCGCCCAGGTCATGGTCATGCTGGCCCTGGCGATCGGTCCGGAGCGCGCCGTCGCTCTCGCCGTCGACGAGGCCGGGTCGCGTACCGTCTCTCGCACCCTGCCGCTGCTGCAGGCCTTGGCGCTCGGACGGGAGTTGCGGGGCGAGCTCAAGGCTCGCAAGGGTCTGCTCGACGAGTTGCGTGAGCAGGTCCTCACCCTTGAGGACAGCCACAACCAGCCCGCGACCATCGAGTTGCGTCGGGTCACCGTCAAGGGACTGCTCACCCTCGTGGGTGGCGCGGTCGCGGCATACATCGTCCTGCCGCAACTGGCCCAGGTGGATTTCGCCGAGGTGTTGTCCCGCGCCCAATGGCCGTGGGCGCTGGGGAGCGTGCTGGCGGCCGTCCTGACGTTCATCGGGGCCTCGCTCGTGCTCACCGGTTCAGTGCCGACCAAACTGCGGTTCCGGCACACCTTCATGACCCAGCTGTCGGTGGCGTTCAGCGGCCTGGTGGCGCCCGCCGCGATCGGCAACCTGGCCCTCAACACCCGCTATCTGCAGCGTGCCGGCGTCCCGGCGGGGGCTGCCGGTGCCAGCGTCGGGTTGGCCCAGGTCTTCCAATTCACCAGCTACGTCACCCTGCTCGCCGTGACCGGCGTGGTCGCCGGAATCAGCCCGCAGGCGTCGTTCCAGCCGCCCGCCAAGGTCGTCGCGGCCATCCCCGTCGTTCTCGTCGTCGTCATTGGCCTCTTCGCCGTGCCGCGGGTGCGGCGGTTCTTCCGCGAGCGGCTCATGCCGCAACTGCGCCAGGTCCTGCCGCAGGTGCTGGCTGTGCTCCAGCGCCCGCGCAAGCTCGCCGAACTGCTCGGCGGGGCGCTGTTGCTCGACGTTTCCTTCGTCGCGGCCCTCTACTGCGCGACCTACGCTTTCGGCGCGGCGCCACCCCTGGCAGGCGTGGCCGTCGTCTACTTCGCCGGCGCGATCATCGGCTCGGCCGTCCCGACCCCCGGCGGCCTCGGCGGTATCGAAGCCGCGATGTCCTACGGCTTGACCACCCTCGGCGTCGACAGCGGCACGGCGGTGTCATCGGTCCTGCTCTACCGCCTGGCGACCTACTGGTTGCCCATCCCCTTCGGGTGGGCATCAATCAACCACCTGACCAAGATCGACGCGATCTAACACCGACCGGTGCTCACCCCGCGGCGGCGGCTGCCTTCTCCTCGTCGGTCGCCTCGCGCACGACGATCCGCGTCCAAGCCCCGACATAGATCCGATCGTCGTCGCCGAGCTCCTGCTTGGGCCCGACGTCGATTGGGTCGTCCGGAAGCGCGTCGCCGGCGTCGCCGACGAACGTGCCGTTCGAGGACCCGAGGTCTTCGACGAACCACCGCGTGCCATCGGTCGTCAACTGGGCGTGCCGACGGCTGACGCCGCTGTCACTCGTGCAGTCGATGTCCGGGACGATGTGCTTGCTCGCCGACACGCGGCCGATGAGCGCACTGCGCACGAGCAGCGGGACGACGACCGGCAGCCCGGCGGAGGGCATCGGCTCGTCGGCCTCCTGCACGGCATACCAGTCGGGGTCGATCCACACCTCGGCGACCCACTCCAGCGCGATGGCGGGAGGCACGCCCGCGCCAGTCGCGGTCGGCGCGGGTGCGGCTACCGCAGCAGGTATGCCGCCCGCCGCGGGCTCGCCCAATTGCTCCGATTCCCCGCCTGGGGCCGCCTCGCCCGCCGACTCCGACTCGCCCTCGGGCTCCGAGCCGCGGGGCATGGCGCCGGTCGTGAAGTCGTAACCGCAGGCCTCGCAGAACAGGCTCTCGGGGACGTTTTCGGTCGCGCAGTTGGGGCAGGCAAGGCTGGTGGGAGCAGCCGGCGCCGATGCTTCGGGCGTGGCCTCCTGGGCGGCCTCAGGCACCAGACCCTGGGCGGCGGCGTCGATCTTGGCCCCGCACGTGTCGCAGAAGTCCGCGGCGGTCGAGTCGTGGCCGTTGGGGCAGACGTAGCTCACTTCTTGATCCTCCTGGTCTTGGTGGAGGCGGTGTCCAGCGCCATCTCGTCGAGCTTCTCGACGCTCTTGCGCAGCCGCACGGTCCCAGCCTCGGCATTGTCGATCTCGACGACCTTCTTCAGCCGCGAGGTCATCTCCTCGTCGCCCGTGGCCGTCGCGATCTGCACCGCCCGGCCCAGTTTGCGGGTCGCGCCCGCGTCGTCGCCGGCGGCCTTCGCGGCCAGCCCGTCCTGGATCGCCGCTGCCAACTCGGCCTGACCGGTATAGCGCGCCACCTGGTCGTCGATCCGGGTCGTCAGCGCCTCGTCGTTGGACCAGGTCGCCTTGACCAGCGCCTGGGCCTGCACCTCGTCGCGGACGACCAACTGCACCCGAGAGGCAAGCTGTTCCTGCCCGAGGCTCTTGGCCGGCAGCCGCACCGCCACGTGATAATCGCGGGTCTCGTCGGCCCACGCTCCGGTCGGGAACGCCGCCGTCAACGGGTTGACCTGCGAGCGCTTCGCGGTGATGTCCTCGAGGTTGGGGGCGACCTGCTTGACGAACAGCACCTGCGCGCCCTGAGGTGCCCAGACCCGCAGGTCGACCGAGGCGACCCCGCGAGCCATCGACGCCCGGATGAGCTTCTCGAACTCGTCGGCCATCCGTTCGGGCGACGGGATGAGGTCGACCGTCCCGAGCAGCGCCGACGCGATCCGGCGGGCCTCGTCGATCTGCCACCGGTCACCGAGCCCACGCACGTCGCACTGGAAGAAGCCGGTTGCGCCCTGGATGGCCCAGGTCAACTGGTCGGGGGTCTCGTGCTCGTTGGTGCCGTCGGTCAGCAGGATCGCGTGCCGCTGCACCACGTGGGGGACGGTGAGGAAGACCTCCTTGGCCTTGGTCAGCCAGGTCCCCATGGCGGTCCCGCCGTCGGCGCGGAACTGTTGTATCGAGGCAATCGCCTCCTGGCGGGTCCGCGGGTCCATCCGCACCATCTGGGTCGCCCCGAAGGCGGGATAGACCAGCGTTCCCACGTGGTTGCCCGCAATGATCGCGAACCACGTGCCGTCGGTGATCTCGTTGAGGGCGACGGTCGCGGCATACCGGCCCTGCATGATGCCGTTGGCGCCCATCGAGCCGGACGTGTCGACGATGAGGATCTCGGCCGCCTCGCCGCCGCCGGTGCCGCCACCGATGCCGGCCTTTCCGGCGCCGGAGCAGGTCACTCGCACGATGGCGTGGACGTCGGTGCCGCCGTCCGGCAGGAACTCGTTCTGGAAGACCTCAGTGGTGAACTGTGCCATCGGGGCTGTCCTCTCGGTCGGCACCGGTGCTCGATGCGGGTGCGGGTGCAGGTGCAGGTGCGGGCAAGGATGGGGGAGCGGGCTCGGCGGTCGGCGTGGCCGACGCGGTGACCGGCTCGCTTGCAGGGTATGCCGCGGGAGCCGGTTCCGCGTCCGGCGGCGGTTCCTGGGTGCTCGCCGGCGGGGCTGACTCGGGCGGCCCGGAGGTGGCACCGACCCGAGCCAGCGCCACGGTGATGTTGTCGATGCCCCCTTGGGCATTGGCGAAGTCGACGAGCGCCTGGGCCAGCGTCGGCGGGTGCAACCCCGCGCTGCCCAGCCCGGCGACGGTGGTGGCCACAAGGTCGCGCAACGCCGCCGCGTCCGAGCAGTAGTTCCACAACCCGTCCGAACAGAGCATCAGCCAGCCGTCCTCGACCAACTGCAGCGAGGCGGTGTGCGGGGTGAGGTCGTCCGGTGAGTCGATGCCCAGCCAGCGGGTGATCGCGTGGGCGTTGGGGCCGGTCTCGGCGTCCTTGCGCGGCATACCCTCGCGCATCTGCTCGGCGGCGAACGAGTCGTCCGAGCTCAACTGTCGGGGCGGGGAGGCGGGAGCGTCGGGCAACCAATACGCCCGGCTGTCACCGACGTTGCCCACGACGGCCAGGCCCTCATCGATGAGCGCGGCCACGAAGGTGCACGACGGCGGGGTCTCGTCCGCCGGGTTGTGGGTCGCTTCGAGGACCGCTGCCCGGGCCGCGACGACAGCCTCGCCCAGCCGCTTGCTGATGGTCCCGACGACGGCCTCAGGCAGGCCCACGCCACGTGGCACCGGGTCGTCGAGGACCTCGCGGCCGGCGCGGGCAGCGGCGAGGCTGGCGATGTGCGAGTCGGTCGTGTTGGACACCCCGTCGCACACGACGAGCACGGCCTGCGTCAGCGGACGAGCCGACCCCATGAGGGCCATCGCGTCCTCGTTGCGCGAGTGGCGGCGCCCGATGTCGCACACCCCGCCGATCCAGGCGACCGGCTCTTCGGTGAAGTGGTCGCGCGGATCGGGTGCCTTGGCTCCGCACGTGTCGCAGTAGCCGTCGAGAAAGCTCCCCGTCCCACACTGGGCGCACCGCGGGGCCGCGGGTGGGTCGACCTCGGCCGCCGCGCCCCGGGACACCGGCCCGGTCCAGCCGAGGTCGAGGGGCGACTCCTCACCCGCGGCCGCGGTCTGGGCCCGCACCGGCGCGTGCCGGGTCTGCGACTCTCCGGTCGTGCCGACGGGGGCCGTAGCGGGTGTCGGGGTGTCGGCGCCGAAATCGTGCCCGCACTCCTCGCAGAAGGCCGCGTCGGCGGCCCGCTCGGCGCCGCAGGCCGGGCAGGTACCCGCTGCGGCCGGCGGTGCGGCGGGAGCGACGGGCGCGCTCACAGGACGCTCCACGGCCGGACGGCGTTGGCTTGGTCGACGAGGGCGGTCCGCGCCGCCGGGTCAGGGGTCACCTCGGCGAGTTGCCGGTATGCCGCCTCGAGTCCCTGCCGCACGCCGCTCACGCTCGCGGGGTGCCCGGCGAGGGTGATGCCGGGGTTCGGCCCGCCCTGCGGCGAGGTCACCCAGGTCAGGGCGTTCTCCAGGACCTGCACGGTGAGCCCGGCCTTGTCGCTCGCGTCGAGCGGCACGCCGTCGACGCTGCGCAGCGCCTCGGCGAGGGCGGGCAACCCCTGGCCGGAGTCGGCGAGCAACTGACCACGCTGATGGCGCGCCAAGGCATAGGCCCGTGACGTCACCGGGATGAGGTCGAGGGCTTCGACCGCAGCCGGTATGCCGCCCTCGGCCCGACGGATGCGGGCCATGCCGAACGCGCCGACCGGGGTGTAGTTGCTATCGGTCCGGGCGCACACGGCATACAGGGACTCGGCGATCGCCGCCTCCCCACTGACCTCACAGGCGAAGGCGAGTGCGAGTTTGGGGGCGAGCTCCCCGGGGACCTGGCCGTAGACGGCGTTGAAGGCGGCCTGGGCGGCAGCAGTGTCGCGGCGGGCGAGAGCCGCCAAGCCTTGGATCCAGACGGCCCGCCACTCCCAGGGGTCTTCGTGCAGAAGGGTGTTGGTGGCCGCGTCGACGACTCCGGCGTCGCCGCGATCGAGCGCTGTCCGGGCCAACTCGAGCTGAACGTCGGGCGTGGCCGGGTCAGCGGCGCGCAAGGGCTCGAAGCGCTCATGCGGCTCGAGGGACCGGACGTCGCGGACGAGCGCGGCCTGGGCGTCGTGCGGGTCCGGGCGGAGCCTGGGAAGGGACCACCACTCGAGCCGGTCGGTCGAGATCGAGGGCTCCTCGAACAACAGCGACGTGGCCGAGGTCGTCGCCCTACCGACCTTGGCGTCCTGCGCGACGGCCTCCCGCAAGACCCCGAGCATCTGCACCCGCAACTCGTCGGCGCTGGCGAACCGGTCGTCGGGCGACTTGGCGCACGCCTTGAGCAGCAAGCGGTAGAACGAGTCGTAACGGGCGAAGACGGGGGTGTCCTCGACCGGTGGCAGCGAATCGACGTAGGTCGTCTGATAGCCCCGGAACTCGGTTGTCAGGACGACGAGGCTGCGCCCGATGGTGTAGATATCCGACGCCACCGAGACGCCCTGTTCAGCCACCTCGGGGGCCTGATAGCCCAGCGTGCCGAAGATCGCCGAGTCGTCGTCGTCCATCCGCCGGACCCCGCCGAGGTCAATGAGCTTGAGGTCGTCGCCGACCTGGATGACGTTGTCGGGCTTGAAGTCGCAGTAGGCCAGCCCCAGGTCATGGAGGTACTGGAAGGCGGGGAGGATCTCGAGGATGTAGGCCAACGCCTGGTCGACCGGGAGGGGGTCGTAGCGGCCCGTCTTGCGCATCCGCTGCTTGAGCAACGCCTTGAGGGAGGTCCCGCCGACGTACTCCATGACGATGTAGCCGGCGCCCTCGTGCATGACGAAGTTGTAGATCTCGACGATCCGGGGGTGCTCGACCTGGGCGAGGAAGCGCTGCTCGGCAATGGCGGCCGCCAGGGCGTCAGGGTCGCCGGTGTTGAGCAGGCCCTTGAGGACCACCCAGCGGTTGGAGACGTTGCGGTCGCGGGCGAGATAGATCCAGCCCAGACCACCGTGGGCGAGGCAGCCGGCGACGTCGTACTGCCCAGCCACGAGATCCCCGGGCTGGAGCTTGGGGTCGAAGGAGAAGGCCTGGCGACACTTGGGGCAGAAACCGGTCGTGCGGCCGGGGCGATCACCCTGGCTGCGCCCGACCTTGGTGCCGCAGTTGGAGCAGAACCGCTTGTCCTCGGGGACCACGGGATTCTGCATCACCGCCGTCGCCGCATCGATCGCCGGCATCGGCGGGATGACGGTCAGGCCAGCGCCCAGACGGGCCGAGCGCATCCGCTGGCTCGACGACCCGACTCGACGGGTGGCCTTGGTGCCGGTCTGGCGGGCCCGGGCCGAGCCGATCGCCGTCGAGGACAACCGGTTACTCGCCACCGAACGGGTCGAGCCGATCGGGGACGGGTCGGCGGCCGACTCGGCAGGGTCGCTGTCGGCGGCCGTCCCGCAGACGTCGCAGTAGCCGTCGAGGATGTGTCCCTGGCAGCCCGGCTGGGCGCACGGAGTGCCGTTGGGGACGGTCGAGGCGGCCTGGGGCTGGGGCCGGGCCGCGGGTGTGATCGGCTCTTCCTCGGCAGCAGGGGCCGCAGCTGCCGCTCCGGCTGCCGCCGCTTCTGGGCTGGCCACCCCGGTGCTGGCTGCCCCGGCGCTGGTCGCCCCAGGCGTGCCGCACACGTCGCAGTAACCATCGAGGATCGAGCCGGTGCAGCCGGGCTCCTGGCACTTCGCAGGGGTGGTCATCGCGGCGATGCTCCCTTCCGTCCAGAGGACGTGTCGGTGGTGCGCAGGGACATCGCGTAGGCCTGATAGGCGTCCCGCAACGCCCGCGCGCGGCGCAGGTCGGTGGGAGTGGTGTCGACGACGGTCTGAAGTCGCTCACGCAGGTGGTCCAGGTCGGGGTCGGTCACGCCCGTGGCACGGGCCTGCGCGGCCAGCGCACCGGCATACCCCGCGATCTCGTCGCGTTCCGCGAGCGGATCTCCGTATGCCGTGTGCACGACGGTGAGTGCGCGGCCCACCGCGTCGAGGCGTTTGAGGTAGGTGTCGACCGCGGCGCCGCCGGAGGGCACCGGCCCGAGGGCACGCACGTCGGGGACCGCCAGCCGAGGAGCGGGCGTGACCGCGGCGACGCATCGGTGGACGAGTTGCTGGACGGCGGCGCTGCGGGCGAGGAGCTCGTCGCGCACCTGGGCGGCCCGCTCGGCATCCCGGGCGGTCTCGACCCGACGTCCGGCGCCGACGATGAGGTCGCGTTCGGCGCCCGCAGCCTCCAACTCCAGGGGCGCGAGGAGTCCGCCCACCTCGGCTCCGCGCTTGGCCCGGTCGGTGACGTCGACGAGGCGCTGTTCGAGACGGGTCAGCAGCGCGCGGGCCGCCTCGCGGTCGACTCCGGCAGGGGCGATGGCGACCTGGTCGCGGATCCGTTCGATGGTGGCCCGGACGTCCTTGAGCCGGGTGCCGACCTCGGCGCCGGACGGCTCAAGAGACAGTCGCGCACGCAACGACGAGGTCATCGCGTCGCAGAGCCGGCACGCCTCGGGCAACGACAGGCCCAGGGCCCCGGCCGTGGTGGGGGAGATCGTCGCGGCCGCCGAGTCGGGCGCGACGTCGAGGCGACCCCAGATCAGGGTCGAGAGTCGAGCCGCCTCCGTGGGGCCGACCCGGCCAGAGTCGAACGTGACCGTCAGCAGGTCGTAACGGTCGGAGATGGCCTTCCACAACGCCATCGACACGAGCATGTCGCGGCTGAAGGAATCGCGGTCGGTGGAGGCCAACGCGGCGGCGTCGAGCGAGTCGAGCTCGGCCTTGCGCTTGTCCCGCCACACCCCGAGGTCGCGCAGGTAGGCGTAGGCCTCGTGGACCCCCAACGGGGTGCCGAGGCGCCCGGGAGCCTCCGGAGCCGCGGCACCGGGGAGCGCCCCGCCGGCAGCCGGCTGGGGAATCGGGTCAAGGGACAGGCTCACGGGGCGGTCACCGTCACTGACGCCCGTAGACCGCAGTCGGCGGCGTGGGGGCGTCACCGAGGGACGGGGCGAGCCACCGGTCGTAGCTGGCCTTCCACCGACCGTCGGCTTTCATGGTCTCCAGGAGCCGGTTGACGTATTGGACGAACACCTTGTCCTCGGAGTTGAAACCCACACCGTAGGGCTCGGCGGTGATCGCCGTCTGGGCCGGGACGACGGCATACGGGTCCTGGGTGGCGAGCCCCGCCAGGACGGTGTCGTCGCCGGTGATCGCGTCGACCTTGGCCTGCTGGAAGAGCAGGAGGCACCCGGTGTGGGTGTCGGCGGTGACCGGGACGACGCCCTTGGCCACGAACTCCTGCAGCTTGGCCAGGCTCGTCGTGCCGGTGGGAGCGCACACCTTCGCCTTGGCGGCGGCGAGATCGTCCAGGCTGGTCGCCGTGCTGCCCTTACGGACGAGCACCTTCTGACCGGAGTGGTAGTACTCCGCAGAGAAGGCGATCGGCCAGTCGAGCCACCGAGCGCAGTTCATCGTCATGTTGCGCACGACAATGTCGACCGTGCGATTGACGAGGAAGCTCTGTCGCTGCCCCGCCGTGATGACGACGAGCTGCACCTTGGCGGCGTCGCCGAGGATCGCCTTGGCGATCTCGTGGACGAGGTCGATGTCGAAGCCCTCGATCTGGCCGGTCAGTGGGTTGCGGGCGCCCATGAGCAGGGTGTCGGCCGACACTCCAGCGATGAGGTAGCCACGGGCCCGGATCTCCGCGAGCCGCCCGGTGAGAGCGCCAGAGGCGGGAAGCGAGGGCAACGGGTCGTAGGTCTGCAGCGGATTGAACCCCGCGGGCACCGGATTGCACTTTGAGGCAGCCGGGGTCGGGGCCGCGGTCGTCGGCGCGGCACTCGTGGTGGCGGCCGCGGTCGGCGTCGGGCTCAGCGGGGTCTGGGCATACCCACCGGCCCCGCAGGCGGCGAGCGAGAGCAGCAGGGTCGTCCCGGCCGCCCACAGCGGCAGGCGGGTGCGCGGCATACGGCTCATCGGTACTCCTCCACACGCTGGGCGATCCCTCGGGTCGAGAGCACCGCGGCAGCCAGGCCGGCGAGCAGCAGGACGAGAGCGGCGATGCGCGCCTTGGTGGTCGGTCCTTCGATGTCACCAGTGAGGGCGCTCTGGAACCCGTCGACGGCGGTGGCGCTCGCCGCTTGGAAGGCGTCGAAGGTGGTCCGGGGCGACTCCGTCGCGGTGGTCGCCTTGGCCACGGCTGCGTCCCAGCTGCCCCCGTCGTCCAGGGTGCGCACCTCGGCGTGCGCCTTCTCGTATGCCGACCAGGCGGTGCTCAGCGCGCTGGCGTTGGTGCCTGACCCGCCGTACCAACTGACCCGGCCCACGAGGGCCTTCAATCGGGCGGTCACCTCGGCGTCGCGGGCCTTCCACAGGGTTTCGAAGGGTCCTGCCTGGCCGCGGCGGATCAGCCCGAGGCTTTCGTTGGCCCGGGCGTCGAAGGCGGCGGTCCGGGCGCTGGTGAGGGCCAGGGTTCCGGCGAGCTGGTTGTCGGCCACGCGCTTGGCGTCCGAGCCGATGCCGCTGAACACGACCAACCCGGAGATGAGCGCGACGAGAACGGCGACGGTCGCTCCGGCCAGCCCGGAGTTGAGATAGCGGTGGGTGCGCCGGGCCAGCCAGATGCTGACGAGCCCGAGGACGAGCACGGCGAGGACGCCGGCGACGAGGGTCGGCCAGGACGAGCTGGCTGCGCCAAGCTCACCGCGCGAGCGCTCGGTGTTGGCCTGCAGCAGGGCCTCCAGGATCGGCACGGCTGTGGTGCGCAACCCGGAGCTTGCTGAGGTCATGTAGGTCACGCCGATGGGCAGCCCCTGGCGGTTCTCCGCGCGGGCCCGTTCGACGAGAGCGGCGTAGTCCTGCAGGGCACTGTTGAGGGCCGCAAGCGCGACGCCGTCGGCCGGCTGGGCGCTCGCCGCCGCGGTGATCGTCGTGGCAGCCCGCTTGATCGCCGCCTCGTAGTCGGCGCGTTGGGCCGGGTCCTCCAGACCGCCGACGAGGAACGCGTTGCTCGCGTCGGCGTCAGCGCGCAGTACGTCGGCATAGATCGACTGGACCCGCACGACCTGGTCGGTGGTTGCCCCGGCCCGCCCGAGCGCCTGGGCGCTGGACCACAGGTTCCAGGCCCCCGCCAGCCCGAAGACAATCGCGGCGATGGCGGCGAGCGCACCGAACAGGCGCATCCGGCCGGGAGTGCCGCTGGCCTTCCCACGCACCCACGTGCCCACGCGCGCCTTGGCCGGTGCCCCCGCCGAGTTCGCGTATGCCGGTCGCACGCCTCCCGCTGCCGGAGCGGGCATGGCGACGGCAGGAGCAACTGTCTCGGCGCCGGGGCCGCTCGCGGACGGAGGTGGCGGTGCAACGGCGGCCGCTGCCGCGGCAGGCCCGCGGGATCGCGCCTGAGGGTTTTGGCTCATGAGGGGGTGGCTCCTTCGTCCGTGGAGTCCTCGGGTGGTTCGGAGCTCTCATCTGCGGGGTCGTCCCCGAAGGCGACGATGTCGGTCGTGGCCGGCTCGGGATCGACGTGTGGGCGGAAGTCCTCGACCCGCAGCTCGCGCAATTGGTCGGAGGTGAGGTCGGCGTCCTGATGCAACCGCCAGGCCTGTCGCCCGATGGCTTCCTCCAAGGCGTTGCGGGCGAAGCGCCCGTTGCCGAACGCTTCGTTGCGCGCCGTCGCGGCCAGGACCGACCGGAAATGCCCTTCCGCCTCGGGCGTCACCGTGTAGTCGGCCGCAGTGGCGAGTTTGTGCAGGATCGCGACGATCTCGTCGTCGGTGTAGTCCTCGAACTCGATGACCGTCTTGAACCGGCTGGACAGCCCGGGGTTCTGGGCGATGAAGGCGACCATCGGGTCGGGATAGCCGGCGACGATGACGACGAGGTCATCGCGGTGGTCCTCCATCTCCTTGACGAGGGTGTTGACCGCCTCCTGGCCGTATTGGTCACCGGACAAGGCGTAGGCCTCGTCGATGAACAAGACGCCGCCATAGGCCTTGGCGCACGTCTCGGCGGTCTTGATCGCCGTCTGGCCGAGGTAGCCCGCAACCAACTCGGAGCGGTCGACCTCGACAAGCTGCCCCTTGGACAGCAGACCCAGGGATTGATAGATCCCGCCGACCATCCGGGCCACGGTCGTCTTGCCGGTGCCCGGGTTGCCGACGAACACCAGGTGGCGGGTGATGTCGGCGTTCTTCAGGCCGGCTTCGCGGCGCAGTTTGTCGACCTTGAGCATGGCGACCTGTTGGTGCACCTCGCGCTTGACCCGCTCGAGGCCGATCATCGCGTCGAGGTCCGCGAGAAGCTCCTCGAGGGTCTTGGTCGGCTTCGGCGGCTCGGGTTCGGCGGGCGGCGCCGCATCGACGGGGTCGCCGGCCACCTGGGCCTGGTCACCGCCCGAAGATGGCTGGCTAGGCGTCCCTGGTGTCACCGGTGTCCCTGGTATGCCGTTCGGCGTCGACCACGGGAAAGGCGTCAGCGTCGGGGTGGGCCAGATCCGGTCCCACTCGGAGGTGGGGGAGGGCGGCATACCGGGGACGCCTGGGGGCAGGCCCCGGGAGGTCGCGCCGGGGTCGGCCAGGCGGGCGGCCTCCAGTTGGGCGGCGGCGGCGACGGCGGCATTGCCCGTGACCCGCAACGTCGGTTCGCCGAGGGAGCAGGCCGCCGAGGCGACCTCGGTGAGCGCCTTGGCGTATGCCGTCGCGCGCCCGGGAGCGGTGGCGGCGAGCTCGCTGAGCAAGGCCGTCGGCGCACCGCGGGACTTGCGGCCGCGGCTGGCCGCGTCGAAGAAGGCGGCGTTGACCGCAGCCAACTCGGTCGGGGCGCCCTCGATGGCAGCGCACCAGTCCTGGGCCGCGCGGGGAGCCGCTTCGGCGATCGCGGCAGCGAAGACCATCGCCTCGTCGCGAGCCCGGTCGGGCGGCAGGCCCGCCTCGGTGGCGACGGCGACGAGGGCGTCGACCGCCTCACGCAGCTGGCTCATCTAGCCCTGCCTTCCGATGGGGGGTTGCAACCGGACTTGTGGGGTGCCGGTGGCGGGCATCTGCGTCGCAGGGGGCGTCGGTGCCGTGGGCGTCTGAGTCGCAGTGGGCGTCGGAGCCGGCGGCATGGTCGGCGTGGTGGGCATCGTCGGCAGCGGCGTCGCGGACCCGAGGGCCAGCTCGCCTCCGGTCGACGCGTGCCCGAACTTCTCCTGCAGGAAGCGGCCGTGGATGACCAAGGCCTCGGCGTCGGCGCGGTTGATGGCGTCGAAGACCCGGTCCATCGTCCGGCCGAGCAGGTCGAGCTGGTCGACGAGGATCATCAGCGGGGTCTTGCCGCGGTCGACCGGCCGGGAGTCGGCCCACTCGCGGGGCAGCCGGAGGTAGCCCCCGATCGCTTCGGGGAGGTAATCGGTCGCCGTCGCCATGACGTGATACGCCTGGGTGCTGCCCCCGCCCAGCCGGTCCATCCGGGGGATCGTCTCGCGGACCGTCTTGGTCACCCGGCGCAGCCGGGCCAGCACCTCAGGGCGGACCTTGCCGGCGACGGCCATGGCTTCGACACGGTCCACAGCCGCCAACAGGTCATCGGCCGTCGGCACACGCGGGATCGGCGTGACCGGCGCCTGCTCCTCGCGGCCCCCGAAGAGCCATTCGCCGATGCCCATGGTTGGTGATTGTCCCCTGTCCCGTCTGCTCTGTCTGTCGTGGACTTCCCTGGCCGAGCCCTGACCCGACCCTGACCCGCCTGGCCGCAGCGGTGAGCGTCAGCGGCCCAGGTCGAGCGAGCCCATCTGGACGTTGGGGTTGACCCGGTTGGCGCGCTCGAGATAGGTCCGCGACTTGGCGACCTCGGTCTCAAGCGTGCCGATCGTGGCCGCCATGTTGTCCAGGGCCTGCACCTTGAACGTGTCGATGGCGTCCATGGTCTGGTAGATGTTCGAGAACGCCGCCTGCAACTGCTCGATCCCGATCGTGGCGCTGGCCGCCTGCTCCTGGATGCGCACCGAGTTGTCACGCAACATCTCGGAGGTCGACTGGATGAGCCCCGAGGTCGTCGTGTTGAGGGCGGTGATCTGGTCGAGGACGAGCTTCTGGTTGCCGAGGGCCTGCGCCACGATGACGGCGGTGCGCAGCGCCGACACCGTCGTCGTGGAGGCCCGGTCGACGCCCTTGACGAGCTCGATGTTGTTCTTGATGGTGATGTCGATGGCGAGGTAGTTCTGGATCGACACGGCCAACTGGGTGAGCAGGTCCTGGTGCTTCTGGCGGACATAGAAGAGCACGTCCTGCTTGAGGGCGGTGGCCTTCTCGGGGTCGGTGACGTCCAAGGTGGCGATCTGGGCTGCCATCTTGGCGTCGAGGCGCTCGGCGATGTAGACGTACTGGTTGAGCCGGCCCATCGAGTCCCAGAGGTTCTGCTTTTCCAGGTTGAGCGCCACGTTGTCGCGCTGCAACTCGTCCTGGCCCTGGCGTAGGGCCTGCAGGATGCCGTCGAGGTGGCTCTGGGCCGACTGGTACTTGCGGAAGTAGTCGGTGACCTTGTCGCCGAATGGGATCATCCCGAGGACCTTCTTGACACCCGTCGCTTGGCTGGGGTCGAGATCCTCGACGGTGCGGCGCAGTTCCAGCAGGGTCTTGCCGACCTTGCCGCCCTCGGACAATCCGCCCTCCTGCAGCGCCTTGACCGGCGACCGGAGCAGTCGGTTGCTCGACTCGGCGGCCCGGCGGATGTCCTCGTCGCCCATGACGCGCACGTCGTTGGCCTTGGTCTCGAACTGCGGCGACTTCGGGGCCGCGGTCATCAACGCCTGCAAGTAGTTCTCGACCTTGGCGTCCAGGCCGGGCAGGGCCGCCTCAGGGACGGCCGGGGCCATCCGCGGCGCCGCGGTAGTCGAGATGGGTGCGGCGGCGGCCGGGGGAGCCTCCAGACGCAGCGAGTCGTTGGCCGCGGGCGGTGCCAGCGGCTGCACTGCCGCGGCGTTGCTGGCGGAGGCGTCCTGCGCGCCGTAGGTCGGCTGGCTCATCTGTCTCCCTGTCCTGGAGCGGGTATGCCGTGGTCCGGCTGGTCGATCGGGGGTCTTGGGGCGTTTCGGTCACCGCAGCAACAAGAGCGGTGCCGATAGTCCAGACGTGCGGCCAATCTACGCGGTTCCCCAGGGGTCGTGCAGGGGAGCTCGGAGCCGTCGCGCAGGCTTTCGGCCGGGCCACTGAAGCGCGATGGTCACCGGTGCGCGACGGCGGAACCGAGCATGTATGCCGCGACGAGGAACAAGAGCATCGCGAAGCCACGGCGCAGTGTCTCGGGCGACGCGCGGCGAGCTAGTCGTCCGCCGATGAGACCGCCGACGATGGCCCCGAGCGTGAAGGTCCCGACGAGCGGCCAATCCAGCGACACGCCCTGGATCACTCGGGCGCCGAGTGCGGTGGCGCTGTTGAGGGCGATGACCAGCAGCGACGTGCCGATGGCGGCGCGCATGGGATAGCCGAGAACGAGCGTGAGGGCCGGGACGATGGCGAACCCGCCGCCGACGCCGAAGAAGCCGGTGAGCAGCCCGACGCCGATCCCGACCGCGGCCACCGGGCCGAAGCGCCGAACCCGGTGTCCGCCGGCCCGGTCGTCAGCAGGGGGCGGTCGATGTCGGCCGCCCACCGCCCCGTCATCAGCCCCGTCGGCGACCCCCTCGGCCGCCCCATCGATGAGACTGCCGAGGTCCTCGATGACGGCGGAGGACTGGCGCAACATGAGCGCCCCCACGACGGCCAACAGGCTGGCCAGGAGGACGACGAGGACCGGCGCGGCCACCGCGGCTGAGGCGAGCGACCCGGCATACGTGCCGATCGTCCCGACGGCGGCGAGGATCACCGCCTCGGGCACTCGGGCGGTGCCGCCGCGGATATGGCTGATCGCCGTGGCGGCCGCGCTCACGCCGATGATGACCAGCGACGCGGTCGTCGCATCGTGCGGCGGCATACCGACGACGTAGATGAGGACGGGGATGGTGAGGATCGCGCCGCCCCCGCCGAGCGCCCCCATGACCGCGCCCGTGAGCAGGCCGAGTGGGACGGCGATCCAGAGCACCGGGCCACTCTAGAGCCAACCGATCATGTTGACTCATGTCAAGATGCCCGCGTGTTGTGGGTCGTTGACTCA
>ERZ795062.193-NODE-193-length-57064-cov-6.922521_pt1 | contig 57064 bp, 47 predicted proteins | sample MGYA00375146_ERZ795062 | MGnify/ENA primary metagenome ERZ795062 (study PRJEB30191, sample SAMN05720281) | activated sludge metagenome | isolation source: Anaerobic digester | place: USA | collected 2015-07-16 ...
CTCATTACTGACAGAACTGCCGGAATGTTGTTCTGCATATTGGGAACTTCTACATAGCTTATAGCACCACCTGGTGACAGTTTCTGGAACTCGGACTCGAATTTAAGCTTTTTAAATGCATCAATATTTTCCATAACATGGACATGATAAGAATTGGTTATATAGTTCTTATCCGTAACATGAGGAATGATTCCAAACCTCTTCTGGAGGCACTTGGCAAACTTATATGTCGTGGACTCCATAGGTGTACCATAGAGTGAATAGCTGATATTTTCAGCATCACGCCACTCAGAACACTTATCATTAAGTTTCTGCATAACCTTTAATGCAAATTCCTGACCTTTTTCATCGGTATGGCTGACTCCGAGCATTCTGTATGTCATCTCATATAGACCGGCATAGCCTAAGCTTATGGTTGAATAGTTATTGAAAAGAAGCTTGTCAATTGTCTCGCCCTTTTTCAGTCTAGCAATTGCACCATACTGCCAGAGGATAGGAGCAACATCCGATGTAGTTCCCATTAATCTCTCATGTCTGCAGCGAAGAGCTCTATGACATAGTTCGAGTCTCTCCTCGAGTATATCCCAGAACTTATCCATATCACCATAGGAAGAACAAGCTACATCAATAAGGTTGATCGTTACCACGCCCTGATTGAAACGTCCGTAATACTTATGCTTACCATTTTCTCCCAGACCTTCTGTATCAGGAGTCAGGAATGATCTGCATCCCATGCAAGGATATACATCGCCGTTTTTATATTCTTTCATCTTCTTGGCTGAGATATAATCCGGTACCATTCTCTTAGCTGTACATTTTGCAGCAAGCTCTGTAAGGTAGTAATATGGTGAATCCTTTAGAATATTATCATCATCGAGAACGTATATAAGCTTCGGAAATGCAGGTGTTACCCATACTCCCTTTTCATTCTTGACACCCTGCATTCTCTCGATCATTACTTCTTTAATGATCTTGGCAAGATCTATTCTGGTCTGGCCATCAGGGACTTCATCGAGATACATAAACATAGTGACAAATGGTGCCTGGCCATTACATGTCATTAGTGTGATCAGCTGATACTGAATAGTCTGGATACCATTTTTGATCTCCTGATCGAGTCTAAGCTCTGTTAACTTATCTATTCCTTCTTCTGTAAGCTGACTTCCTATAGCCTCATTTTCAGAAATGATCATTTTTCTGATCTTCTGTCTTGAAACATCTACAAAAGGTGCCAGATGCGACAATGTAAAAGACTGCCCGCCGTACTGATTTGAAGCAACCTGAGCAACTATCTGGGTAGTTACATTACATGCTGTAAAAAAGCTATGAGGCTTTTCTATCATTGTACCTGAAATAACAGTCCCGTTCTGAAGCATATCCTCTAGGTTAATAAGGTCACAATTATGCTCTCTCTGGGCATAATAGTCTGAATCATGGAAATGAATGATACCCTCTTTATGAGCCTTAACTATCTCCTCCGGCAGAAGTACACGAATAGTCAGATCCTTGGATACTTCGCCTGCCATATAGTCTCTTTGTGTAGAATTGATAACAGGATTCTTATTGGAATTCTCCTGTTTAACTTCCTCGTTGCTCTGATCTATAAGTGAAAGAATACCATCATCTGTAGTATTAGTCCTTCTGGACATTTCTCTCTTATATCTGTAACGAACATATTTCTGGGCAACCTCATAGGCACGCATCTCCATTATGCCTGTCTCTACCATATCCTGAATATCCTCTACGGCTACAGCATGTATTGATCTTGCCACACTTGATGCGATATTTTCAGCAATTGCTCTTATTTGATGCTCGTTCATCTGATGGATCATATCAGTCTCATGATTAGCCTTGGCTATAGCACTGATGATCTTTTTAATATCAAAATCCACCTCGCTGCCATTTCTCTTGATTACGCGTGTATTGACCTTGATACCATTTTCAGAGGAAATATCTATATCTTGAATCTGGCCCGCTTCAGAAGACATTGAATTTTCTTTGCTGACTGCTGACATTGCCTTATTTCTCGCTTTCTATGTAATAACTAAATGTTGATTATATGTTTTTATGAATCCACAACATCTTGTGGAACAACTAATATAATATAACATGGTTTTGTATTTAGCAAGAGATTTTTTGCATGTATACACTATATATATTGGGTACATAATGCGGAAATACTATGGAATGTGCCTTTTATGTAAAAATGAAGTCTTTTCGAGAAAAAACCCATAGTTTTCAGAAAAGCGTTTATGTTTATATGCAAGTCAAAAAAAGCATACCACTAAATCTGATTTCACAGTTAATAACGAAAAAAACCACAGATATCCGAGGGACAGCCTCTTTTATCTATGGTTTTTTATTCTATTTCAAACTAAGCCGGCTCTTAATTAAATCTACCTGCCAGATCATCTGCTACTACCGCTTCAAGCTTATCTGCCTCAGCTTCATCACTTGCTGAAATGGATATATATACCTTGAGCTTAGGCTCTGTTCCTGAGGGACGTACAACTACTGAGCAATTATTCTCTAGAATGAATTTAAGTACATCACTCTTAGGAAGTCCATCGATACCCTTGCTATAGTCAAGCGTCTTGGTAACCTTCATACCACCGATCGAATCCAGTCCATGGTGGAAATCATTCATGATATCCTTCATCCTGTCAAATCCTGCTGAACCCTCAAATATATAAGAATGAAGAGTATTCTTACAGAATCCGTAAGTTCTAAAAATTTCATTTAGCTTATCAAGAAGAGATATTCCTCTTGTCTTGTAATATGCGAACATCTCACATACCATAAATGATGCATCAACAGCATCTTTGTCTCTTACATAGGTTCCTGTCAGATATCCATATGATTCCTCAAAACCCAGAATATATGAATCCTCATGACCATTCTTTTCGAGCTTTGCGATCTGTTCACCGATGAATTTGAATCCTGTCAGTACATCAACTGTTCTCACACCATAATGTTCAGCAATTCTCTCACCGAGGTCCATTGTGACGATTGTCTTGACAAATACAGGGTCCATCGGCATCTTGTTATGCTTCTGTCTCTGAGAACATATAAAATCAATGAGAAGAAGACCTACCTCATTACCTGTGAAAAGTCTATATCCATTATCTGTCTTAACTGCGATCCCACATCTATCACAATCAGGATCAGTAGCCAGAAGCAGATCCGCATTCTTTTCCTCTGCGCACTTCATGCCAAGCTCCATAGCCTCCCTTATCTCAGGGTTAGGATAAGGGCACGTAGGGAAATTTCCATCAGGATTTTCCTGCTCTTTTACGACTGTGATATTGGTAAATCCTGTCTCAGAAAGAGTTCTTGTGACAGGTTTCAGACCGGTTCCGTTAAGCGGTGTATAAACGATTGCAACATTTCTGTCGATCTCATCGCCGAATAGAACACTCTGATTCTTCACTTCCGCTACAAAATCATCATATACCTTGTCATCAATATAAGCGATCATACCTGACTTCATAAGTTCATCAAAATCGCCCATTTTTACATCATTAAAAACATCAATTGCTTCTATCTCATCTAAAATAGAATCTGCAGCTTCCGTTGTGATCTGACATCCGTCAGCACCATAGACCTTGTAGCCATTGTACTTGCTGGGATTATGAGATGCTGTAACCATGATTCCTGCAGAGCATCCAAGAGATCTGACTGCATAAGAAAGGTTAGGTGTAGGCATAAGCTGCTTATATATATGAACATGAAGTCCATTTGCAGCAAATACTGCTGATGCAACCCTTGAGAATAGAACCGATTTGTTACGGCTGTCATAGGAAACCGCAACGCTTCCATTTTTGAAGTTCTTATTCACATAGTTAGCCAGACCCTGTGATGCCTTGGCAACAGTGTAGACATTCATACGGTTGGTTCCGGCTCCGATCACTCCACGAAGTCCACCGGTGCCAAATTCCAGATCCCTGTAGAATGCATCTTCGATCCCATCATCATCCAGACCCTTAAGCTCTGAATTTAGATCAGGATCCTCTACGGCATTCTCGCACCATCTCTCATACTCTTGTCTCATTTTGTCGTTCAGCATAGTAACACTCCTATTCTTTTTATTTACTGCGTTCTTTTGCTGCATAGCAGCTTCCGATAATTATATTAGGATTAAGTTCATTGCTTTATCACTTCCGAAAAAGAAGCCTAAAATGCAGCTAATATTATACCGCACTTAGGCCTCTCATACAAATTGCAAATATTATATTTTATACATTAACATCCGCTTAATTTTCAGTGGATCTAAGCGCCTTATCAGCAATATCATGTCTCATATATTTGTTGTCAAAATGTATCCACTCTGTTGCTTCATATGCCTTGGATCTGGCTTCTCTTATATCCTTACCAAGAGCAGTTATATCCAAAACTCTGCCGCCATTTGTAACAATATCATCTCCCGATGCACCATTTTTCAGACTCTTAGTATCCATGTTTTTTGCAAAAGCTGTACCTGCATGGAAACAGATATAATCGTCCTTACCTGCGAAACTATCGAATCCTGTGATAGGATACCCCTTTTCATAAGATACAGGATAACCATCAGATGCAAGAACAACTGTCACACAAGCCTGATCCGAGAATTCCAGCTCTATATCATCCAGCTTACCATCTATACATGCTTCAAACACATCTACAATATCGTTTTTCATACGCGGAAGAACGACCTGAGCCTCAGGATCTCCAAATCTGGCATTGTACTCCAAGACTTTTGGGCCTTCATCTGTCAGCATCAGTCCAAAGAATATGATTCCTGTGAACTCTCTACCTTCTGCCTTCATAGCATCAACTGTGGCCTGATATACGTAATCCTTACAGAACTTATCGACCTTATCTGTGTAAAATGGACTAGGAGAATAATTGCCCATTCCACCGGTATTAAGCCCTTGATCATTGTCCTTTGCCCGCTTATGATCCTGTGCAGAGCTCATGATCTTAATAGTTTTACCATCCACAAATGATAGAACTGACAGTTCCACACCTGTCATAAATTCTTCTATAACAATGGTATCTCCGGCATCTCCGAACTTCTTATCTTCCATAAGAGTCCTGACTCCGGTCAAGGCCTCTTCTTTGGTCTCACATATCAGAACTCCCTTGCCGAGAGCCAGTCCGTCAGCCTTTAGTACTATAGGCATCTTGGCAGTTTCCAGATATTTTTCTGCATTTTGTGGATCATCAAATGTCTCATACAATGCTGTCGGAATATTGTATTTTTTCATTAAATCCTTGGAAAAGGCTTTGCTTCCTTCTAGAATTGCTGCATTTTTCCTAGGTCCGAATATCCTAAGGCCTGATGCCATAAAAGCATCTACGATCCCTCCCACAAGAGGGTCATCCATTCCTACTACCGTGAGGTCAACGGCATTTTCTTTTGCGAATGCTATCAGCCTATCAAATTCCATTGCATTGATAGGAACGCACTCTGCCAGAGATGCTATTCCTGCGTTACCGGGAGCACAATATATCTTATCGACTCTTTTACTTCTATTTAATGCATAGCAGATTGCATGTTCTCTTCCACCACCGCCTATGACAAGTACTTTCATCGTCAGTCCTTTCTCCTATTTGGTTATAACAGCCCTGTGATTTTTAACTATTACCCGACCTTCGGAAATGAGTTTGATGGATTCCGGCAGAATCTTCCATTCTGCCTGTTCCATTACTCTTCTCTGAATTATCTCCGGCGTATCATCATTTTGGATTTCCACTGCCTTTTGCAGAATTATCGGACCTGTATCTGTACCTGAATCCACAAAGTGAACTGTAGCGCCTGTAATCTTTACCCCTCGTGAAAGAGCTGCCTCATGAACTTTTAACCCATAGAATCCCTTACCGCAAAATGAAGGGATCAATGATGGATGAATGTTTATGATCCTGTTTTCATATTTTTCAATCATCTGTGACGGAATAACAACTAAATATCCTGCCAAAACTATCAGACAAGAGTTATCCGTACTGTTATCACTAAAGGCCTTATCAATTGATCCTATAAGAGTCTTATTAAAATCTTCTCTGTCATTAAAATCCTTCGGTGAGATACATTCAGCATTGATTTTATGATTTTTAGCCCGCTCTAATGCATAAGCATTTTTGTTATTAGATATCACCTTGATGATTCTAGCATTATCATTGTAACCATTTTCGATCGAATCGATTATGGCCTGTAGATTGGTTCCACCACCTGAAACCAATACGATTAAATTAAGCATTTCTTCCTCTTTTCAAAATATATATAGTCAAGAAACAGCTTAACTTAGATTATATCTACACCCTTTTCACCATCGATGATCCTGCCAACTACATAAGGTGTATCACCTGTAGCTTTTATGGCATCCATTGCCTTATCGACATCACTAGGATCTACCGCCACTATCATGCCAAGTCCCATATTATAAGTGTTATACATCATCTCATCACTGATGCCGCCTTTTTCCTGTAATAGGTTAAATATAGCCGGAACAGCATAAGAATTTTTACTGATCAGTGCACGTTTACCCTCGGGAAGCATTCTCGGAACATTTTCATAGAATCCACCTCCGGTAATATGGCTACATGCCCTAACGCAGATTCCATTATCCTTGAGACTTTTCATTGCCTTGACATATATCCTGGTAGGCCTTATCAGTGCCTCTCCAAGAGTCTCTCCTAATTCATCATAATAAGTATCCAGATTCTCTTTTGTCATTTCAAAAACTTTTCTGACCAATGAGAATCCATTGGAATGAACTCCAGTAGATGCAATACCAATAAGAACATCCTGATCCTGTAGATCTGCTCCTGTAATTATGTCCTTTTTATCTACCACACCAACTGCAAATCCAGCCAGATCATATTCATCCTCAGGCATAAGTCCAGGATGTTCTGCTGTCTCACCGCCAATAAGGGCACACTCAGACTGTACGCATCCGTTTGCAACACCTGAAACTATTGAAGCGATCTTATCCGGGATATTTTTACCACAAGCAATATAATCCAAAAAGAAAAGCGGTTCACCGCCGGCACAAGCCACATCATTTACGCACATTGCAACAGCATCTATACCAATTGTATCGTGCTTTTCCATTAGAAATGCCAGCTTAACCTTGGTTCCGCATCCGTCCGTTCCGGACAAAAGCACAGGTTCATCCATTCCCTTGATCTTGGACAGGTCAAAAGCTCCCGAAAAACCCCCCAGGCCTCCAAGGACCTCTGGCCTCATGGTTTCCTTAACGAACTTTTTCATAAGCTCTACCGACTTGTAACCAGCCTCAATATCAACGCCTGAACTCTTATAATCCATAATGTTTTCCTCTCGATCCTTACTTCTCTGAATAATGTTAATCTAACGGTTTTCAGGATTTTAATCCTGATCATCGGTTTTTATGTTGGAATATTTAATTGTATTAACTACAGGTTTTATTTTTCCATGTACTTTTTCCAGCCCTGTTTTTTTAATTTACTGTTTTTGGAAACTACATCCTCTTTTTGAATATCAGCCATGTCCTTGACACGCTGAAGGATGTCCGGATCTGATGTCGCCAGTATCTTGGCTGCCAGGATTCCAGCATTCTTGCCACCATTTATGGCGACTGTAGCAACGGGAACTCCCGATGGCATCTGGACGATTGAATAGAGTGAATCAACCCCTCCTAGGTCTGAGGTTTTCATTGGAATACCGATTACCGGCATTGGGAAAAGTGCCGCACACATACCTGGAAGTGCTGCCGCCTTACCGGCCCCTGCTATGATTACCTTATAGCCCTTCTCTTCAGCACTTCTTCCATAATCTAAAAGTTCATCCGGTTCACGATGTGCGGATATGATATCCATATCATAGGAAATGTTCAGTTCATCGAGAATTTTTGCCGCCTGCGACATAATCTCGAGATCTGAATCACTGCCCATAATTATCCCGACTTGTTTTTTCTCCTGCATGTCAACTTCCTTTCTGAAACGCTTCTATGATATTTTTTGATACCTTTTAATACTATTTGAAACCAATTGATACCAATTAATTCTAAATAAAACTGATTGATACCAATGGACACAAATTAAAACTAATTATACATATTACATATATGAATCTGCCCTTTATAATCCCTCCAAGGGCGTATTCAATTCCTCCGTTCCCGGCAAAACAAATCTGCCATTTTCAATCAATGTTATAACACCACCATCATCTGAGATCACCTCTATCTTCCCCAATTCATCATAAGGGATGGTAATATCAGTATGGCAATGGAAATATGCCTTGGACGGGTCGGTTTTACGAAGTGCTGATACAGAATTATCTCTGGCTATTATCTCTTTGCCATCAGGATTATGCACTGATACATCCTCTGCGTAAGAATAGCAAGTATCGCCTACTGCGAAATGAGGACCTGTCTTCTCGGCAATGAGTATATCCATCTTACTCTCTATATCATATTTTCTAGCCATAACGTAGGCAAGCGTATTGGTTCCAATAGCGAACTCTCCCAGGGGAAGTGTATCGTGATGAAACATAATGTGATCATCTATAAGTTTTCTATTGGCATCCTCATCAAAAAAATTGCTGCAATGGATCTTATCCACCATTCCATCTTTAAATACCAGTTCAAGGTTTCTAAACTCATAACCTCCCAGAAAAACATGGCTGACATGAAGCGTACCATTTGTGCCTTCCAGTTTCGGAGATGTAAAAACCTCTCCTACCGGAATATTTACATCTGCCACACAATTTTCGAACTTGGTTTCTCTGTCATGGTCTATTACCGGATGAAGGGACACTGTAATATCTGTTCTATTCTCTCCTGCACCTTTAATATGAACTTTGTCACCTTTATCCAGAGCATCAATGAGATATTGCTGGATCTGTCTCCAATGATCAGAATCCAGATTATTGATCTTGACTGTTTCTTCAAATATCTTTTCAAAATCCGGGCCTATCGATGGTGCCGGGTATGAAATGATGGTAAAACTGGTTTCATCTCCTGGTATGTAACTATTCCTTATCTCTCCCAAGACAGACATATATTCCGTTATCAGTTTGCCATCGTCTGCTGTATATTTTACAGCATTATTTTTTGTGATCGGATTAAAATCTTCTCTTCCGAATACTTCCATAAGTGCTATACCTGACAGATCGCTGGCTGCCTCTGCATTTTTAGCATAGGTATCTTCTGTAACTTCCTTTTTTCTTTCAAAAAAAGCTCGATTCAGATAAAGTGACTTGTCATCGGAATGATCATAGAATGCCTGTCTGTTTTCCGAGCTTGAGCAAGCGCCATTACCACCATTTCTCCTATTGTATGAGAATGAACCTGGTTCATTGATCACACACTCCAGTCCGGCTTCCTTAAATAGTAAAACGCTTTTTCTCGCTACTCGTTCCATACCGATAGGGTAGATCATTCTGACAGTTTTCTTGTTAGACAGATCTCTTTCTGTAATCCTAAATCCATCTAAGTAACCATTGACATAAGTGCCGGCCATTGCCGTTATGTCATCTTCTGAAGATTTTTTCAGATAGTTATATAGACCTATCTCATTGCTTCCGATTTTTTCACCATAAGCATACATATAAATCGGGTCTGAAAGATCTGAATTCATTAAAACATCATATATATATGGGTCACCGTAGAGCAGATTCACAATTGAATCCCTGTCAAATATCTCTGCATAATCATGATAATGAGAGTGAAAAGCATCCGATATAGATTTTACTGCTTTTTCCATCTCTTCTTTTTCATAACCTCCGGCTTTTATTTTTGAAACCACTTCATCACCGGTTCCGGCATTGAAATTATCCGTCATAAGATCATAAAGCTCTATAAAAAGCTCTGAGAAGATAACCGTCAATTCCAAATTTCCTTCAAACGTAACCGGAATAAGCCCCATTAGCTCCATAAATAAAGCTGAGAAGAACTTACCTGTGTCACCTATTTCCGCTGTAGCTACATCCGGATTAAGATAAGATCCTGCATAGTTGCTTTCCTCGAGATCCTTATACAGATCACTGTTGGCATTTTTCAAAAGCATTAGATGATTTTTGTCTCTCATCATAGTTTTCTTCAGTTTGCCCTGAGTTCCTATTCCGTCCGCTACAGTCTCATCAAGAATAGAAAAAAGCCTCCCTAAAAAAACGGAGACCTCTGCAAATATATTGTTATGATTCTCTGCATGTACAGTTTCGATCCTGTCTCTTACAAGAGTCAGGCGCTCTGTGAGGACATCCATATAGTCCTCATCACATAGATAATTTTTTTCACGATTTAGATTAGGCATTAAATATCTCCTATAAGTAAAGCATTTCGTTTACAGTATTTCTGAATAAATTCTTTTCCATCTTTAATACCCAGACTTCAAGACATTATTTATATCATATATCAATCAAAAAGTCTCACTTTATTCCGTTAATTATTCCAAGTATATACAATGTGGCCCATATTAACATTGAAATAAGGGGAAGAATTATCCCTATTCTCCTACTCCATGTACTTGCCTCATCGTTTTTTCTCTCAGAAAAACCGATAAATAATTCTACAAAAGATGCTATAAAAAAAATCGTTCCTATAGCAGAAAGTATCTTTGGTATATTCCTATCGGCACTAATTGCATATCCCATACATATAAGGAAATAAAGTATCGATACCCCGGCAGGAGCTGCAACAGTGATCGACTTTAAATCCATTGGTTTTTTTTCTCTATATCTTCTTCTTCTTTTATCCATCATTTCAACCTTAAGATTAATCTACCATTTCATATCTATCTCGTAGACAGGAACTGCCATTCGTCCAGCATTCCCCGATCCGTAGGATAACTCTTAATGTAATCCGAAGCGTATGACTTGGCCTTGTCAAATTTACCTAGATTTTCCAGACAAATGATCTGATTCCTAAGTACATCCTGCTTATTGGTTACATCCTTTTCTTTAAGGGCTTTTTCAATGTTTTTTTCAGCATCATTATAGTTCTTAAGTGCCATCTCAGCTTCTGCTATTGCATTATAGCTCTCTGATGAGCGTTTCTCTTTTTGGGAATACTTATCTATATATTCAAGTGCTGCGTTTGATTCTCCCTTTGTATTACAACATTTTGCCAGCCAAAGATATCCCTCATTGTTGCCTCGGTCTACCGCATATTTAAATTCTACCTTGGCCTTGGCATAATCACTTTTAATAATATAGACTCTTCCTTTTGCTATATGACATTTCGGCCCATTATCCTTGGATGCCAATACACTTTTCAGATAGGAAGCTGCCATATCATTCTGTCCTCTGGCAGTGAGGTTTTCATATATCGTAAAATATATATCATAATCCTTGGGTGTGAGTTCTATGACCTTTTTGTAATCCTTATCTGCATCATCAAATTTTGACTCGGAAGCATAATAAGAACCTCTCAGAAAATAATAATCTGCGTCACCTTTTCTTAGTTTTATCAGACCTGACACGGTGTCCACTGCTCCCTTGGCATCTCCATTCAGATATTGAGCAGCAGCCTTATAGCAACATATGTCCTCTTCCTCATCTCCTACTTTCATATCGGCATTATTAAGTGCCTTGTCAAAGTTCTTTATGGCACCGGCATAATTCGATGACTCAACGGCTTTGATCCCATTTTGAAAGTTTTTGTTTCTTGCTTCTTCCGCTTTTCCTGAGCATCCGGTAACAGAAAGAATCACTGCAAACACAATGATTCCTGAGAACCATGGTTTAAACATATTTATTTTTTTTGTAAAGATTTTATTTGATTTATCACGCATATTTTATTTTATATCAGAAATTTAAGAACCCTATGTCTATTCTCGGAACCTGATTTGAGCCTCCACACAACCTATTAATTGTAACATCACAATACAGAAGAATCCATATATTCTTTTTGCTCTTTAGTCAAAGTATCTATTGTAATTCCAAGAGCCTTAAGTTTTCTCATTGCCACATCTATATCTACTTCTCTCGGAACGGGAATGAGCATATCTTCTATTTCATTTCTATGCTCCACCAGATATTTTGCAGAAAGAGCCTGAACTCCGAAACTCATATCCATGATCTCGGCCGGATGTCCATCTCCACAAGCCAGATTGACTAATCTTCCATCACCAAGCACATATATAAATACTCCAGGTTTAATCTCATATCCCACGATATTCTTTCTCTGATCCACAGTCGAAAGAGCAATTTCACGAAGACATGCCATATCAACTTCCACATCGAAGTGTCCGGCATTGGCAAGTATCGCACCATCCTTCATACTTAGAAAATCATCTTCTGAGATTACTCCCTTACAGCCTGTTACTGTTATGAAAAAATCTCCGATCACAGCAGCTTCTCTCATTGGTAATACTCGAAAACCATCCATTGCAGCTTCAATTGCCTTTACCGGGTTCACCTCAGTTACAATAACCCTTGCGCCTAGGCCCTTGGCACGCATGGCTACGCCCTTGCCGCACCATCCGTATCCTGCCACAACAACATTTTTCCCGGCAACCACCAGATTCGTTGTTCTGTTGATTCCATCCCAAACTGATTGACCGGTACCATACCTATTGTCAAAAAGATGCTTGCAGTCTGCATTATTAACCATGATCATAGGAAACCTGAGCTGTCCCCTCTTATTCATACTCATTAATCTTATTATACCTGTAGTAGTTTCTTCGCATCCACCTATGACATACTGAAGCTCTTCTATTTTGTCAGTATGAAGTATATGAACCAGATCGCCACCATCATCAATAATTATATTACAATGATGGGACAATACCATGTCTATATGATGATTGTATTCTTGTTCTGTAGATCCATACCAAGCAAAAACAGACAATCCATGATGAACCAGGGATGCTGCCACATCATCCTGTGTAGAAAGAGGATTACTCCCTGTAATATACATCTCCGCACCACCTGCGGCCAATACCTTGCATAGATAAGCCGTCTTTGCCTCTAGATGAACCGAAAGTGCTATTCTTATGCCCTTAAATGGCTTAGAATCAGCAAATTCTTCCTCAAGAGAGCGAAGAATATCACAGTTTTTTCTGACCCAATCGATTTTCTTATCGCCTTCTGGCCATAGAGCTTCATTTCTAATCTCAGATTCAATATCAGGCATGACGCGTCCCCCTTATTTCTTACCGTTGTCACTCAATATCTTTTTCGTCCACAACATCCGGGTTATCATTATTTTCTGCTATATCATCAGATTCAAGCTCCACCGGTTCCGGGAACTTGATCCGTATTTTTTCAATTCTTCTTCTGCCTACCTTGGCAACAGATAGGATAACTCCGCTCTCTGTCACATATATCTCTCCTGCCCTTGGTAGATGATCTAGCAAACCTGTCAGATATCCACCTAATGTGTCATAATCTTCCGACTCAAAATCCAGGGGAAGTTTTTCACATAGATCATAAAGATTGGCAGAACCCTGAGCAACAAATTCTCTGTCGCTTATTTGGATAATATCATCCTCTTCATTACTGTCATACTCATCTCGTATCTCTCCTACAAGCTCTTCTAACAGATCTTCCAGTGTTATAAGACCTGCAACAGCGCCATACTCATCTAGAATTATTGCCATGCTTATGGAATTCTGACGCATCTCTGAGAACAGATCCGCTGTATTTTTTTGTTCGTAGGTAAAATAAGGCTCATACATAAGCTTTCTCACTGAAAAAGCTTCATTAGTCCTAAAATGAATAAGATCCTTAATATTAAGGATTCCTATGATATGATCCGTATCACCCTCGCAAACCGGCATTCTGGTTTTTCTGGCCTTTTCAAAAGTCCGTATAAGCTTGCTATAGGACCAGTTTACATCTACAGCCGTAATATCGATTCTCGGCACCATTATTTCTTTTACCATGGAATCAGAAAAATCAAAAAGATTATGAATATAATTTTTTTCAGTTTGCTCTATTACTCCGTTCTCTTCGCTATAATCCACTAAAGTGCGAAGTTCGTCCATCGTAAGTGTATCTTTTGAATCCTCACGACTAACGCCTGTGATTCTCAATATAAAAATTGTAAGGGAATTGATAATTATGATCAGTGGTGTAAAAACAACCATCAGCATCCATATAGGATACGCATCTTTGAGTGAAATCTCTGTAGAACGGATAACCGCAGAATGTTTTGGGGTTATCTCTCCAAAAACAAGAATAAGAAGTGTAAGAATACCTGTTGCAATTCCGGCTCCATAACTTCCAAACAATTTGATTGCAGCGCTGGTTGCAATAGAAGATGCTGATATATTGGCAATGTTATTGCCAATCAGAATAGCAGACATCATCTTGCTCTTCATTCTCGTCTCACCATCTGTGATCAAAAGAGCCTTCTCCGCTCTTCTGTCACCGGCTTCTTTTGCAGTACGAAGTTTAATTCTGCTCACAGTTGTAAGTGCTGTTTCAGCAGACGAAAAGAATGCTGATACAATCAGCAAAAAAATAATTACAGCGATTTGTAAAATTAGTTCTATCATTTTTCCTTTTCCAAAGTCTAAACTTTTCCTGTTTTTTTTATTATATGGTTAGAAACACACGCTGTCAAATAAGATTAGACTTGATTTTCCTGTTCAATTACTTGGTCTAATAAATCCAGCAGTGTATCTAGGCCTTCTTTTGTAACCGAAGAAAAAGGTAGGATTATTGTATCTTCATCAGCACCAAGTGATTTTCTGATCGTATTAATATTAGATTCAATTTCTCTTGGCTTTATTTTATCGCACTTTGTAGCTATAATGACTGGGTCTATCTCCATGGACCTTAGCCAATCAAACATATTTATATCATCTGCTGATGGTGCATGTCTTGAATCCACAAGCAAAAACACATAGCGAAGCATCTTAGATCCGATCAGATATTTCTGGATCATCAGTCCCCATTCTTCTCTTGTGGTCCTGTCAATTTTTGCATAACCGTATCCTGGTAAATCTACCAGATATATCTCACTATTTAATAAATAATAGTTAAGAGTCTGTGTCTTGCCCGGCTCTTTTGAGATTCTCGCAAGTGCCTTTCTGTTCAAAATGGAATTAATAAGACTCGACTTGCCGACATTAGATCTTCCTGCAAAAGCGACTTCCGGATGAACATTATCCGGAAGCCGTGATGTAATGCCGCATACAGTCTCAAGTTCCGCTGAATGAATTATCATTCGATTTTACCTCAATTCTTATGCGCTTTTCTTTTTATTTTCTTTTTCAGATTCTATAGCTAGAACCTCATCATTATTAGGTTTATTCTTATCCTCTAGGAGAAGATTTTCATCTACCATTTCTTTTGTTATATTGATTTCTGTTATTGAATCATCTGATGGAGCGTGATACATATAGTCCATCATAATATTTTCCATGATGGCACGAAGTCCTCTGGCTCCAGTCTTTCTCTCAATGGATTTTTTGGCGATCTCACGAAGAGCATCCTCCTCAAACTGAAGCTTGACTCCATCCATTTTAAGAAGTTCTACATACTGTTTAGTAAGGGCATTTTTGGGTTCCTTTAATATTCGAACCATATCATTCTCTGTTAACTGATCCAATGCCACATTAATAGGCACACGACCAATAAACTCCGGAATAAGACCGAACTTAATAAAGTCCTGAGGAAGAACTTTTCTAAGCAGCTCTCCTATCTGTCTGTCTTTTCTGTCTACAACTTCAGCACCAAATCCCATGGTTGCCTCTGATGTACGTTCATCGATTATCTTATCAATACCCTCAAATGCTCCACCACAGATAAACAAGATATTCGTAGTATTGATCTGAATGAGTTCCTGCTGAGGATGTTTTCTACCGCCCTGAGGAGGTACTGACGCATTGGTTCCCTCTAAAATCTTGAGAAGAGCCTGCTGAACACCTTCGCCTGATACATCTCTTGTAATAGAAACGTTCTCACCCTTTTTGGTTATCTTATCAATTTCATCAATATATACGATTCCATGCTCTGCTTTTTTAACATCATAATCAGCCGACTGAATAAGCTTGAGAAGGATATTTTCCACATCCTCACCTACATATCCTGCCTCTGTTAGTGTTGTTGCATCTGCTATTGCGAAGGGAACTCCCAGTTCCTTGGCAAGGGTCTGAGCTAAAAGTGTCTTGCCTGATCCTGTAGGTCCTAACAAAAGGACATTAGATTTTTGCAGCTCCACATCAGACTCTGTCTTGGAGACTATTCTCTTATAATGATTGTATACCGCAACAGAGAGAACTTTTTTAGCCTCATCCTGTCCGATCACATATTCATCCAAGAATTTTTTTAATTCCTCAGGCTTTTTCAGCTGAATCTGAAATTCTTCTTCTTCGGGCTGTTCATAAGCTCTGTCACCACCAAGTTCTTCGTCGATGATATCGCTACAGATATCAACACACTCATCACAGATATATATACCGTTTGGTCCGGCAATCATCTTGTGGGCTTCTCTCTCCGATTTGCCACAGAATGAGCACCTGATTTCATGATTGTCTTTCTGAGCCATTATTTCTTATCTTCCTTTTCAGCTTCCTTACGGTTTGCGATAATGCTGTCTACAAGACCATACTCCAATGCTTCTTCAGCTGAAAGATAATGATCTCTGTCAGTGTCGATACATACCTGCTCATAAGGCTTGCCTGTATTTTCTGCGAGTATTCTGTTTAATCTCTCTTTGGTTTTTAAAATATTTTCAGCAGCGATCTGGATCTCTGTTGCCTGTCCCTTGGTACCGCCTGAAGGCTGATGTATCATTACCTCAGCGTTGGGAAGGATAAATCTCTTGCCCTTCTGACCACCTGCTAAAAGAAAAGCACCCATGGACGCTGCCATTCCTACGCAGATAGTAGAAACATCACACTTGATATACTTCATAGTATCATAGATTCCAAGTCCTGCTGTAACCATTCCACCTGGGGAATTGATATACAGATGAATATCCTTGGAAGGATCCTGGGACTCCAGGAATAGGAGCTCTGCAATTACTATCTGAGCTGTTGTCTCATTTACTTCTTCTCCGAGAAAAATTATACGATCTTTTAACAATCTGCTATATAGATCGTAAGAACGTTCTCCTCTGCTGTTTTGTTCAATGACATAAGGAATTGTTGCCATTTTATAGCCTCCATATCTTTAATCTGATCGGTTTATGCCGATAAGAAGATCAAAACTCTTACCCCGTTCAAAAGTTCCGTATTTGTAAAAATAGAGCTCGCGAAAATAACAGCGAGCCCTATTATCTAATTAAAAATTACTCTGCATCCTTCTTGGATTCTTCATCCTTCTTGGTTGCTTTTTTCTTGGCCTTAGCGCGCTCTTTGATGTTCTCCATTACGAAATCAACAGCTTTGTTATACTTAAGGTCCTCTGAGATGCTCTTCTTCTCATCATCAGTAACGTTCTTTTTAAGATCTTCGATCTTCATTCCGTACTGATCAGCAACCTTCTGAATCTCAGCTTCGATCTCTTCATCAGAAGCTTCGATCTTCTCTGCCTTAGCAATTGCCTCAAGTACAAGTGACTGCTGAATTCTCTTAGTAGCATCGGGCTTGATCTGCTCTCTAAGCTGTTCCATTGTCATTCCTGTGAACTGAAGATACTGCTGGAATGAGAGACCCTGCTGTCTCATATTTCCATCCATTTCAGAGATCATTCTATCTTCCTGAGTAGTGATCATTGCTTCTGGAATATCCATATCAGAATCATCAATGATCTTAGCGATAGCTTCGTCTTCCTTGGTATGCTTAGCGCCTTCTTCTTTGTTCTTCTGAAGCTTTTCTTTTACATCGTTCTTGAAATCATCTACTGTTTCAAATTCTGAAACATCCTGAACGAAATCAGCATCAAATTCTGGAAGTTCCTTTCCAAGAACCTCGTTTATATGTACCTTGAACATTACAGGCTGACCAGCAAGAGAGGCTTCCTGATATTTTTCAGGGAATGTTACGTTGATATCAACATCCTCTCCAGCCTTCTTACCGATAAGCTGCTCTTCAAATGTATCAATGAATGAATGTGATCCGATAACAAGCTTATAGTTCTCACCCTTGCCACCTTCAAAAGGTGCTCCATCCTTGAATCCCTCAAAGTTGATGTCTGCTGTATCTTTATCCTCGATAGCTCTGTCAACTGAGACTGTTCTTGCATTCTGATTTCTCTGACGATCAATTTCTTCATTTATCTCATCATCGGATACTGAAGTGTCGATCTTAGTAACTGTAACTCCAACATACTTACCAAGCTTAACTTCAGGCTTAACTGCAACTTCTGCAGTAAAGATGAACTCTTTGCCTTTTTCTATCTGGACGATGTCGATCTTAGGCTGAGATACGATTTCAAGTCCGCTCTCATCATAAGCTTCAGGATAGACTTCCTTTAATAGGATGTCTGCTCCGTCCTCAAAGAAGATATTTTCGCCGTACATACGCTCTGCTAATGCTCTGGGAACCTTTCCCTTACGGAAACCTGGAACAGAAATGCTCTTTCTCTGACGCATATATGCATCATTGCAAGCCTTTTCAAATCTATCGCCGTCTACCGTTACAGTAAGTTTCGCCATGTTATGTTCTAAATTCTCAACCTGTACGCTCATCTTCTAAAAATTCCTCCTTAAATTCATAAGTAACAGCCCATCTTCTAGACAGGCATCGAGAGATTATAGCATAATTGATGTAAAATTACAACAATTGTTATACATTATATACAATACCACCAGCCACTTTATCACTGGTTTCTTTGTCAGTAAGATATTCTATGATCGCCAATGCAAAATCAATGGCTGACCCCATGCTTCTCCCTGTAATAACGTTTTTATCAACTACAACTTTTTCGTCAATATAATCAGCTCCGCCTAATTCCCTATCCATTCCTGGATAACATGTGGCTCTTATTCCTCTTAGTATCCCAGCCTTGCCAAGAACGGTTGGTCCAGCACAAATTGCTGCTACTAATTTTTTATTTTCGAAAAAGTCCTGAGTTTTATTTATAAGTGGAACATTGTTCCTGAGGTTCTCAACGCCTCTAAGGCCTCCGGGAATAACAATTGCATCATACTCTTTCCAATCACAGTCTCTAATATCGACATCTGTTATTATCTCTATATGATGTGATCCATCTATTCTTCCCCGATTCTGTGCAGAAACAATATCTGTTTCTATTCCTGCTCTCCTTAGCATGTCTACAACGGTAAGAGCCTCAACTTCTTCTTGTCCATCTGCACATATTACTGCTGTTCTCATATCGTGTATTCCCCTTTCATTGGATTTTTATTCCTTTTGAATGCACACATATTATAAATATTAGCATAAAAAAGTTATTTGTAAATTGTTTTAGGGTTGAAAATGACCTTTAACCTATTTTATATCTTTATTATCCGTTTTTGTTTACTATTGCATTATGAAGGCGTTGAGTTCAAAATATAGCTATAAATTTTTAAAAAGTAAATTAAATCAGCGCATGCTAAATTAATACAAACTAAATTGATATGCACCAAACAGATGTAAATTAAATGAATATGAATTAAATGGAATATAGGAATATATATAGAATAGAGAGTACATAATGGAAATAGAGAGAAAATTTTTAATATCAGATCTTCCAGAGGATATCGAAGCCTGGGCTAACAGACGAATCGAGCAGGGATATATATGCACCGATCCTGTACTCAGGATCAGACATTCCGGAGACAAATACAGTTTTGTATACAAATCAAGTGGACTACTGGCGCATCAAGAAGAGACGTTTCCTCTTACAGAAGAATCTTATAACCATCTGGCAGCCAAGGTCGATGGTAAGATAATCAAAAAGACCAGATATGTAAAATCTATTAAGAATGATTTAAAAATTGAATTAGATGTTTTTGATAATGTTTATGAGCCGAATGGTTCCAACCTAAAAATGGCAGAGGTAGAATTTCCATCTATTGAAGATGCTAATGCTTTTATACCTCCGGCATGGTTCGGAAAAGATGTGACCATGGACAAAAAATATCATAACAGCGAGATGAGTAAGGCATGATAATGGGTTATTACGCCTAATTTGTCATATGTATCTGCCTAGCTGTTTTTTAGCTTTTGCATTATGTCTCCAATACTTTATATATACAGACAGACCTATATTATATATACCCAAATATACAATTTTTATTCTTTAATTAGCTTCTTCTTAATGCTATTATTAGGCCGTCAGATCATTAGTAATTCTTTATCACAGGATATATTTGAGTTTTCATTTTGAAGCTGACTAAATTTATAGAACAGATATAGAATAGAATCGAGGCAAAATATGCCGCAGGGAAGTCCCAAACCGGGTGAGATATACAGACACTTCAAGAACAATTACTACCAGATCATTGCTGTTGCCACCCATTCAGAAACAAGAGAAAAATTAGTTATATATCAGGCTCTCTATGAGCCATTTGGTATCTTTGCCAGACCTTATGATATGTTCATAAGCGATGTTGATCACACGAAGTATCCTAATGTGATTGAGAAACATCGTTTTACCTATAGGGTACTTAATGATGATCTTAGGATCATCCCTTCCTCTTTTCATGTTGATCAGAACAAAGAAGTTAGCAGCTCCTTATGTGACAAACAGTGTAACCCTAATGCTTTTTCCAATTCTTCTACCGTTCAGTCTGCCAGCTCATATGATTCTGATGATGAGTATGAGGGAGTCAACAAGAGCCTTCTACATTTTCTTGATACAGATGATATTGGTGAAAAATATCAGATCCTTGACGATATGCATTCTGATATAACAGACATTATGATCGATAATATGGCTGCATCACTTGATGTTGTAATTCCTGATGGTGATCTGGATGAACGTTTTGAACATTTAAAATATGCAGTTCGTACTAGGTCAAGATTTGAAAACGAACGACTAAGGAAATAAGTTTTTTATGATTAATAAAAAAGATCTTCTTTCAATTCCATATTACAAAAAGACTTCCTATACCGGAAGCATTGGGAATATGCGATATAAAATCGAAAGGAATCCAGAGAATGCGGATAAATTCATAATATATATGTGGAAAGGTCCTCTAGCCTTCGATACAACCAATGAAGAAAAACTGACGCACGAAGAGGAATTTTCTGATGAAGGAATTCAGTCAATCGCTGATTTTTTAAATTCAGAATCAATTAAGTATTAGATCCTCATTATATTAGATTCTCATTGTATCTGATCCTTTTTTAATTACTTGCCGCAAAAACCCGAGAGCAAAAGCTCCCGGGTTTTATTTTAATATACTTTATTTTTATTTGATCATAGGTGTAATTTAATGCCAAGATCGATCTACAAATCTGAAAGACCTGACTCTATTAAATCATAGATATCATCATACGTTGCATCTTTGTAATGAAGTCCGTCAACAGTCTCATATCCTTTTTTCACCAGAGCGCTATATGTGTCAATGTAATCATATCCTGCATCCATAAGTTTAGAGTTAAACTTCTTGATACTGCTATTTGTTATCGTTGGATAATCCTTAACAGGATTGACAGACACAAGAACTAATTGAATAGAAGAATCCTCATTGGTCAATTCATCATATTCGTCTAAATATTTATTGATATCTGATAGGTCATTAACTCCAAGATTAATCACGTATCTCCATTTTGTAAGAGCTGTATTCTCTGCCTTAATCTTCTTAATCTCAGGAAGTGCACTTTTCACAAACCAGTTATATCCCATTCCTACCTTAGCAACAACGAACTGTCTGTCCTCCGCCTCTATATCAACAGCCTTATTTAATCCGACCGTTCGACTATCTCCTATAAATATCGTTCCTACACTATCATCTTCTTTTGAAAATGAACTAGTCTTTTTTTTGGTAGTTTTCTTCGTAATGCTGGTAGCTTCTGTATTGCTTTTATTCTTCGGAAAAAGCGATCCATCATTCTTATTTATTACCATTTTTATCACAACAATTGCTGCAGCAACTGCAAAGATCAAAACTATAAGTGCTAATATAAAATCACCGTATTTCTTAACCTTTTTCATATAAACCTTCTACAATCTTCTCTTCTCACTATTTAGGGAAAGTCATTCAGTACAATTACAAACGCTAGTTATTATACACTTGTAATTAATGAAATTCTACTCAAGAAAGACTAAGTTCAAACTTTGTTCACTTTATTTTATGTTTTATATTAAGCACAATTTACATTTATATCTTATAAGTTCTATCTTATCAGCTCTATCTCATATCCCTCATCAGCTCGCTTACATTATCATCGGAATGCTCGATCTGTCTCGAAAATATTCTGCCTCTTTCCTCCAAAAGTGCCCTCATAAAGTCATCATCCTGCAGATAATCTGATACAGATATTAATGAATCATCTGCAATAAATTTCTCTCCAATCAGAAGAAGTACAATCCTGAAGCATCTCTTTATAAATAAAAGCGTCTTATCCGGATTCTCATGATAATAAATATCAATAGCATATCTAAATATGAAATAAGTCAGAAGCCTCTCCAATTCATTATCCAGATATTCGCTTCGGTTGTTGATCAGCTGGTCTATATTGGACTGAACCTCATTTAGATTAGATCTTATTCTTGTCATGTACTGTGCCCAAAGTGGATTGACTACTTCAATATCTTTAATGTTATTTAAGATATTTTCATCATCTGCGGCCTGATTCAAGCCTCCTGATACATCTGACAATTCCGATATTGATTCGTATCCTGATGCAGATTCAGGTAAAAATATAATTGAAACCGCCCTATTCCACCTATCTTCCAGCGTCTGCGACCGATCAGCCATAATAGAAAAAGCAGTTTCTCTTCTTTTTAATAGATTTAGGAGCCTATTTTCATCGGATTCATCCATATGTGATTCTTCTAGCTCTCTGTAGAATTCCTCATCATTCTGAGAATTACCATTATGTCCAAAGGGATCATCTCCAAATTCCCCCTCATCATCCTTATCATCTTCATCGATATCCTCAACGATATATTGTATCGGATCGGTATCCTGGAAAAAAATTCTAGCTGCCTCCGGACATGAAAGTGTAAGGTCTACCTGCTCATATATAGGAGTATCTGCATAAAATCTAGGATATTCAGTACATGTTACACACATCCCGCCATCACCAAGAGACAATATCAGATCACAAAGATTATCCTTATTTAGAAAAGGACACCTTTTATTTCCAGCAAGTTCAAAATGATATGTTCCTTCACTCCCACGGAGGCTATCTCTCAATCTGTCACCAATTGGAAGTGGAATAGACTGATACATCTCGGCCGTATCATCATCTACATCGACTTCCCATCCTGCGCAGCATGTATCCGAGCATTCCCCTCCGATACATGCAAATTTACTGTAATAATTTGGATATACGTATCGCATTTTTCCTTCTTTTTAATTTCCTTTATATTTTTCTTTATAATTTTATCTTTAGTTGTATTTTGATAATTTTACACGCTCTCCACGTACTGTCTCGTAAAGAGGTCATAGTAATGACCCTGTTTCTCCATAAGCTCACTATGATTGCCCCGTTCAATTATCTTACCATCAGAAACAACAAGGATAACATCACTGTCCACAATTGTCGAGAGACGATGAGCTATTACAAATGAAGTTCTGTCCTTGGTAATAACCTTGATTGCATTTTGTATAGCTTTTTCAGTAACCGTATCTATCGAAGCCGTAGCCTCATCTAGAATCAGTATCCTAGGGTCAGATAAAAGAGCTCTGGCAAATGACAATAGCTGTTTCTCACCTGTCGACAGCATATCACCGCCCTCACCTACATCACTATTCAGTCCATCAGGCATTTTTTCTATTACGCCTTCAGCTGCTACCATTTTGATCGCTTCCATAATCTCTTCATCTGTAGCGTCAGGCTTGCCATAACGAAGATTTTCTCTTACCGTTCCAGAAAATAAATGAGGTGTCTGAAGTACATATCCAATATTATTGTGTAGCCACCCCTGGGAACGTTCTCTCGCATCTCTTCCATCTATAAGTATCTGACCGGAAGTAGGGGTAAAAAATCGACATATTAGGTTGACCAGTGTTGATTTGCCTGCACCGGTCTCTCCCACGATAGCAACGGAAGTTCCCTTGGGAACATCCAAATTAAAATGTTCCAGAACATCCTCATCTCCATCAGGATATCTGAAAGTCACATCTGAAAATTTCACATCTCCATATAGATCTTCCCAGTTTTCCTTTTTTGGATTAAATGTATCACCATACTTTTCAATAACTTCCGGAGTATCTGACACGTCTGACTCTGTTTCCAAGAGATTAACCAATCGTTCTACGTTGACCTGAACAGCGATGATCTCCGACAAAGTACCTATCAAATTCTGGATGGGTTCCATCATATTAATAGCGTATGTCAGGAAAACCGACAGTGTACCGATCTCCATAACACCATGCATGGTAATGATTCCCCCACGCCACAGTACCAGTGAAAGTGCAATTGATGACATCATCGTTACAAGCGATGTAAAAAGTGCAGAATAATGCATTGAATGCACTGCAGTCCTCTTCATCTTCATCGTATCTTTTTCAAAGTCATCCTCCATCTTCTCTTCAACTGCAAGAGTCTTGATGGATTTTGCTCCCGTGATCCCTTCGTTGAAATCACTTGTTATCATCGAATTGATCTCTCTTATTTTTCTGTTAATGCCTATTAATTTCTTCTGAAAAAATGTGATTATTACGATAGCTATAGGTACAAGGATCAGCACATAAAGTGCCAATTTCCAGTTTATGACCAGCATGAGAATAAGCATTCCTATAAGGTATGTACCATTCCAGACCATATCCATTATATGCCATGAGGTCAGTGCCCCGATCTTGCCAGAATCGCTCATAACTCTTGCATGAATATATCCGACATTATTCTGATTAAAATATGAAAAAGATAATTCCTGCAGATGATTAAATGCCGCACTTCTTAGATCTTTATTCATAAAAAGTTCTACCTGTGAGCAAAAATATATGGTAACAAAGCTCATTATTGACTGTATTACCAAAAGTGCTACATAAGTAATTATAAATATCTGAAGCTTGCTAAGGTCCTTTTCTGCAACAAAATTATTCAGTGCATATCTTGAAAACATCGGATAGAGAGTATCAATAAATGAAACCACACCTCCTAGTATTATCATAAATATTATTTTTCCCCTATATTTTTTCATATATGGAAATAATCTGGGGAATCCAAAGAAAGGAAGTATTGTCGTCTTGTCTTTGTCTTTTTCTGTACTTTTATTTTTCGTTGTTTCTTCGATCATAGTTGTGTTGTTCTCGTCCATATTAGTCCTCCTTTCCCTGTGTCTGAATATCGTAGATCTTCTTATACATACCATTTTTCTCTAAAAGTTCATCGTGAGTCCCTTCCTCAACGATTCTTCCCTTATCGAGTACGATAATATGGTCAGCATGCATAAGTGTCGTGATCCTATGAGCAATAAGGATCACCGTTGACTCGCTATCCATCCTGTTAAGTGCAGTTCGAATCCTGGCATCTGTTTCAGTATCAACTGCCGACAGTGAATCATCAAATACCATGATAGGTGGTTCTGTAACAAGCATCTGGGCAATAGCTGCTCTCTGCTTCTGTCCTCCTGACAGAGTCACTCCCCTCTCTCCTACGTAAGTATCATACCCCTTGGAAAATTCCATAACTGATTCATCAAGTGCAGCTATTCTTGCCGCATCACGGATCGCCGTCATATCCGCCTCATCCTTGGCAATTCCAATATTCTCTGAAAGTGTTCTTGAGAAAAGATAAGGTTCCTGAAGCACCAGACCTATATTTTTACGAAGTGTCTCCAGTTTTATATTCTGGATGCTCACTCCTCCAATTGTTATCTTACCGTTTTCCTCCGGAAGGGAATATAACCTGTCCAAAAGATACATAAGTGTTGATTTGCCTGAGCCTGTGCTTCCTAATATTCCAAGCGTAGAATGTGCCTTGATCCTGAAGCTCACATCGTGAAGCACTCCCGGAGTATCATCGTCATCTGAAACAGAGGAATCACTTTCAAGATTCTTATATGAAAATGATACATGAGAAAATTCAATATCCTGATCCATAGAAGTATCTATAGTATCCTGGACATCTTTCTCTTCCTCAGAATTCATGATATAGCTGATTCGGTCAATTGATACTCCGGCTTTACTTAATTCTGCAATTATTCGACCCACCATTCTGATAGGCCATACTAGCATTGAGTTGTAAGAAATAAACGCAATGAACTGACCTACGGATATATCTCCATTGACTGCAGAAACCGTGCAAAGGACCATAACCGTCAGAACCTGTGTCCCTGTAATCACATCGCCTGTTGCCCAAAAGACAGCCAGGAGTTTCATGAGACGAGTCCACAATCTGGTATAATTAGTATTCTGTTTTTCGAATCTCTCTCTTTCGTATTTTTCTCTTCCAAATGCCCGTACAACCCTAACTCCTGTTAGGTTCTCCTGTGCAATGGCCGATAGCTTGCCTTCCTCTGTATCAGCCTTTAAAAAGGCCTTACCGATCTTGCTGTGAAACACAAAAGAATAAGCTACTACAACAGGAAAAAATGCTGCGGCAATAAGTGTTATCCTTATATTGATTCCCATCATAAAATAAATTGCCAGGACTACCAGGATCACAACTCGCACAAGGGATGTCAGCTGAACTGACAGGAATTGTTTTACCATTTCCACATCTGAAGTACATCTCTGTATAATGTCTCCAGTACGATTCTCGCTATGCCATTCGAACGGCAAATGATCAATATGCGTAAAGAGCTTATCTCTGGTTCTCTTTATAAGTGTCTCCGCTCCCTTTGCATTGTAGTATTTCGACAAGTATCTTGACACTGCTCCTACGGCTGCAATTATTACAACAGCAAGTGCCACCAGATATAGATGCTCTCTTACATAATCTTTTTCGGCAAGGGCCGGAAAAACATTTCTAAGGATTGCTGGGAGATTGCCCTTAGTCTCTCCTATAAAATGGTCAACTGTGTATTGAATTATTTTAGGATTTATCATATCCAGTAAGGCAACGATAAATGCGAACAAGATACTGAGCATAAAGTATCCCTTGGCTCCCTTTAAGAAATAAAGGACCATAGATGTTCTAGTTGGAAATTTCTTGTTTTTGTCTTTCATAAGTCTGTCTACCCTTTGTAATCTTTTTCATTTTCTGTAGTATGCCGTGCTTGTTTCATTTAGTGATCTTATATAACAACTGCATAAGGTTCTGATAATCCAGGCTTTATAAGTTGCAAAAAAAGCCGTGGTATAAAATACCACGGCTCCTGAATTCAATATTCAATATAAAATATACGAAACACAATATCCCGCTATTCTCTTATATCTATATCACTTCCGAGGTAATTTATCTTTATTCTGTTATTGTTGTTATAATTAATATAGTTAATCATTTTATTTTACCTCGCTTTCTATTCTTATTTTTATTGCTATTACTATAGCTACTATTTTATCTTGTTAATTTTCATTTTCAACGTCACTAATTTACAAGCTTTTTAGAGTATAACATAACTTAAAACCAGTTTTCAACCTATTTTATGCCTTTTGGCATTAATTTATAATTTTTCATACTTGACATCTATCAGTTGCATTTGTTAATATACTATAGTTCGCGGATATGGCGGAATTGGCAGACGCGATAGATTTAGGTTCTATTGTCAACAGACGTGCAGGTTCAAGTCCTGTTATCCGCAGTATTTAAGAGGTAAGACGAAGATCTTCTTATAGGAGATAATCGTCTTATTTTTTTACGATTTTCTTTATAATCTATGAAAAACAAAATTCTATATTTTTGGTAGTTCTACCAAAAGTTCTACCAAATTCTTATCTTTTATTTCCTCGCAGAAAGTGAGGGATAAATCATGGCAGATAAAGCCATCAATTTCACAATTACAGCAAATGAATTATTGGCACTAAAAGAATATGGTGGTCAGCGTCTGTCTACTGGAGACAAAATTGTTTACCAAGTTCTTTGCAGTCATTTATATGGAAAGAAATTCTGCTATCCAAGCATTAAGACTATTGCAGAGGAAGCGGGGCTTGCTGACCGTTCTGTCAGACGTTCTTTAGTTCGTTTGGAAGAAGCTGGTCTAATCAAGACATTTGAACGAGTGGAGAACGGTGTTCAGAAAAGCAATAAATACTTTGTGAAGAGTATTCTTACACAGGCTAAAACAGAAACATCAAATCTGAGTTCTAAGACTTCTCAGAACAATTTGTCCGAGCAGAAAATGTCAGGGGTGACAAATTGTCCTACGAAGAATAAGAAAACATACAAACCTTGTATATACTCTACTAATTCTACTTCAGAGAAAAAGGTGGAATCTGTAGAGCATACAAACAAGGATGTTCGTTTTGAGATTATTGAATCTGACAAGAGTTATCAAATGACCATTGATCAGGATATCTATGCCTTGGTAAAGAAATATTACTTTACGATTCTTCGAACAAAGAAAGACGAATATATGATTAATGGATTGAAGGTTAGTAAAGCACAGGTGACAGAGTGTTTGGAATCATTAACCTACAAAGAGATTCTATCTGTTGTTCAAAATGTAATGACCATGACAAGACGTAAGGGCTATGTGATCAAATCAGAGTTTGGATATTTCCTAAAGCTGTTTTGGAATATTAAGCATCCGTCTGAAAAAATGGTTTCAATTGTCAAAGAGGATGCGAAGCTTGGCAGAACCAAATTAGAAACACCAAGCACAAAGAATTCATTCAATAATTTCCATCAGCGAAATTATGACTTTGATGAATTAGAGAAGATGCTGCTTGGTGTGTCAGTTTAGTTGCCTGTCATTTCACATCACATACTTAAGAGCATAGGCGATATGTGATGTGGGATGGCAGGATACAAGGGAAGGCATCGCCTGGGAGTGTAACTTCCATTGAGATTAGGTAAGCCATCGGCAAAGGGCAACGCCCTATTGAGATGCCTGACGCTTGCGTCACCCGTAGGGCTGTACTTATCTGGAACAGATAAGTACGAGGGCACATACTTTTGATTATGTTGCAGGTGGAGGTTAAAAGTGTGAACAGGAAAATGTTACAGAAAAGGAGGCAAGAAAAATATGGGATATAATATCGGAATGCCATGCATGAAATTGAACAATGCTGGCAATACAAGTAAACATTGTGGTTCGTTTGGTGGAGTTGCAATGGAAGCGTTAGAAGAACGAAAAGGACGGGATCCAGATATCAACCCTGAATTATCATATTTAAATCAGTCCTTTGGATTTACAACTGCTAAGCAGCTATTAGCATATTCCGACGAACATGTGGTCAACTTGACCAGAAGTTTGCATGAGGAAGGAAAACGAGGTGTCAGACGAGATGCTGTGCGAATGATTGTGACTATCTTTAAGCCTCCTGGCGGTCTTATGGACGCATTAGAGGAAGAAGAACAAAAAGAACTACTCTCCGACTGTTTAGAGGAATTTACAGCCATTGTAGGAGCCGACCGCATAAAGGCGGCTTCCATTCATTTTGATGAACTCAGTCCACATATTCATGTGTTCTGGGAACCAATGACAGAGGACGGTAGGCTCTGTGCGAAAGAAGTGCTAAATCTAAAGATGTATCAGACCATCAACAAAGAGATGCCAAAGCGACTACGAGAACGTGGATGGGATATGATTGATGATTGCAATTGTTATGATGCAGAAAAAGAAGCACAGTTAAGCGCTAAAGAGCGTGAACAGCATTATAAGGAACGAGCTGCTAAGAATGGGCGAAGCTCTGCAAGATTTAAAGCAGAAGCATCTAGAGAACTTGTAGATTTGCAGGAACAGATGGATGAACTCTCTAAGAATAAGATGAAGATCTTGGATGAACCAGAAGTGAAGGAAGCCTTTGGTCAACTTGTTCATAAAGGTATCTTGGCAAAAACAAAGGTATTCTTATTAGAACATGTTTTGCCAAAAATCAATTCTCTAATTATGTATGATGTAATTGATGCCACATTGGAGTTTTTAGATAAAAAGGGGTTGCTCAAAGATAAGCACGAAGCGGTTAATGAATTATATGGTGCTGGAAAAGATGGTACTCATATTATTTCGGAAGAAGTACAGGAACGGTTAAAAGACGAAATTGAACATGATATGGTATGTGGTATGATGGAAGAACCTGAATTCGGGGTTCAGCGAGGACGACATGGACGGTTAAGATAAAATATGATACGATAGATTTACTGTTAAACTATCTTTGGATATTTTACATTTATCAAGGATTGGAAGGTACTATATGAAGAATTTAAGTAACAAACATAAAACTACGCTTCTATATGGAGTGCTCTTTGGATATGTTTTATCTTTTGTCTTTGAAGGACGAGTATATTTTCAAGCAACAAAATTATTATCATATGATACATCGAATCAGATGCTTATGGCTATGTTTTGTCACATGATAGGTCTATTAGCTACAGGAATATTAGTTAAGAGACGAAGAAGCACAAAACAAGTTATGTTTTTTACTATTCTAGCATGTATTATTTTAACTCCATTCTTTTTGTTCTCTAATATGCTTGTCGGGTATCTGATTATTGCTTTTACTTCTTTTTTGTCTGGAATGGCAGTGGCTTGTTGGGCTGATTATTATAAAGAATGCGTTCAACCAGAAGCACGTATGACAACCATTGCAAATTCGCTTATCATTGCGAACCTTCTAATGATACTTGCAGGGTTAATAGCGACCTATCTTTCAATATATGGCAGTTTTATTTTGATCTCATTATATTTAGTAGTCGCTTTATGTACATTAGTATCTTTTGATAATGAATATAGTTGTGCTGACATTTATGAATTACAGAAACTTAGCCACTCACAAATCCATACATTATGTTTGTTTTTTGCATTTGTTGTGGTTGCGACAATTGATTCAGGGCTTATGTATGGTGTGATTAATTTGAAATATGAAGTGTTTTCATATTTGACTAGTTGGTTTTGGGCTATACCATATATCATTGCCATACTTATTATGAAATCTTCATATGAAAAGAAAAAAGAATCATATTTTCTCTATATTGCTTTTTGCATGATTGGAATGGGTTTCATATTTAATCTGCTATTACCGTTTTCAGCAATTAGTTATATCGTCATAGATATATTCTTACTGGGTGCAGCAGGAATCATAGATTTGTTCTGGGCTTCAAAAGTGGGTGAAAGCTTTGAATATTTAAAAAATCCGGTAAGAGTATTAAGCGTAGGATGGGCGGCGAATGTATTTGGCGTTTTTATTGGAGGTATTCTTAGTAAAAAAGTAATTTCTTCAAAGTTCGATGATAAAGATTTAGTTATTATGGCATTAATTGTAATTGCTATATCACTTATCTTATTACCTGAGATGCTGAAACGCTTGTATCTATTGCTTGAGTCAACTAAATGCATTGATTCATATAAAGAGCAATCAGAAGTTCAAAAAAAGGAATTTGCGTGTTGTATTCCAAATTATGAGAATCTCACCAATCGTGAAAAAGAAATTTTACAACAAATTCTGCTAGGCAAAACTAATAAAGATATTAGCTTAGAATTATCAATTTCTGAAAATACAGTAAAAACTCATGTTAGAAATATATTATCAAAATATGGTGTGACTAATCGGGCTCAACTCATAAACATCATCTGGCAAAAAGAACATTGATTGACATAGAATCATCCTTAGGGATGATGTAATTAAACCTCCATTTTTCTATACTTAGTATAGGTCTTTATCACTAGATAAAAGAAATATACAAGAAGAAAAGGAGGTCTTTTTATGCACAAAAAGTATTTTATTAAATTTACTTTGTTACTGGGGCTACTAGTGATAATCAGCGGATGTGGAAATCGTAAAAGTGTGGATGAACCAAATACTGAACAAAGCACTACGCAAGAAAGCGAAACTATTAGTGAAGAAACTACTACCGAAGATATTCCAACAGATTATGCGTATACTACTACAGTTTCTATAAATCCTCAGATAAAGTTATATTTAGATATTGAAAACTATATTTTAGGTGCTGAGTATTTGAACGACGATGCAAAAGATGCATATGCTGATTTAAAATTAAAAGGTTTAATACTGGAAGACGGTATGGAACAAATAGTAACAGCTGCGATTGAAAAACAGTATTTAAAAGAGGGAATGGACATATCAATTACAATTGATGATGTGACAAATCAAGATGTAGAAAAGGATAATCTACTATTTGGAATCAAAGATGATATAAGTCAATTATTAGATGATTCAAATGTAACTGCGACTATTGTTGTAAATAGTGATTCACAAGACAACGAACAAGCAGAAATACAAAATCAAAGCTCTGAACAAGAATCTACCATGTGCTCTCGTTGCGGAGGCTCTGGAGAATGTGTGGGATGCCATGGTGGAAAGGATAAATGCCCTGCATGCAACGGTACTGGATACGAAACATGTCCTATGTGTGATGAAAATGGATTAGATCATGGTCAAACATGTGCAACATGCGGTGGAACACATCACTACTTATGCACTCACTGTAAAGGAGTTGGAACAGCCATTGATTGCCCTGAATGCGGAGGAACTTTTAAGTGTCAAGCTTGTGGCGGTACTGGAATACAAAAATAAAACACGTTAAACAGAAAGAGAGGATACAAAAATGGTAAGAAAAAGAAAATGTATCATAGGAATATTATTAGTGTTGTGCATGGTTATTTTACAAGTTCCATTTGCCGTATCTGCACAAGGAACTAGATCAATTACAGTTACAAACAATGAATCACATGGATCAATTTCATATTCCACGAATGGAACTGGTGATGATGCAAATGGAACAATCACAATGGGACAGTCATTTACGATTCCCAATGATGCAACATCTATTGATATTGCAATTAATCCAGAAGAAGGATATCGTATAGATTCCGAAAGTGGCATTGAAATAGGCGGTTCAAAAACGAAAGTAAATAGTGAGAATCATATTATTTATAATCAGCTCGATGAATTGGATCAGACTACCTCAATTAATGTTCTTATTCAGTTTCAATCTGATAATGGTGGAGAACAAGGTGGAGATCAGCCAAATCCTGGACCTGGAGATGAATCTCAAAGTCCAATTTCTCTTTACCTTGTTTGGAACGGCGGAACACAAATGATTGACGTGAACACCATAGAAAATCCGGAAAATATATTTACAGTTCCAAGCGATTGCGATTTTGACTCAATGAATGTATATGCAATTAGCGAAGGACAGGTAGCAGGAACAAATGATTTATGCCTAAATAAAACAAATCAAGCGAATGATACAACACAAACAGTCCGAAGCTGGCATGTTACAGATTACTGGCAACCACCAATATTAGATGATGATGATCCAATGAATGATCACCCAATTACAAATTATAATGTTAATTGCTCCATCACTATAGTAAAACAGTCATCTAGACCTGTTTCAATAGATTTCCCAAATGGAGAGAAAAAGGCTGATGGATGGGAGTTTGGTAATGTTCAATTAACTGATTTAGCCAGTGCAACTACTAAGGAAAAAGCAGTTATCCTTGAAACATATTATGAAAACTCAACAATTGCAATTGTTGATCCTTTTGAAAATGGATTTCAATCAATTGAAACCGTGGACATACCTCAAAATGCCGTAACTATACAGGGAGCAGGCACGAACTCAGATCCGTTTTCAGCAACTATAAATTCTGATTTTTATGATACGGTTTTATTTAAGGTAACCTGTAACAATGGTGATGTAAGATATCTTAAAATAGTTCGAAAAGGGATTGAAATACATCTATACACAAATAATTCTGGAGACACGGGGTATTTATCAGATACACTTCATGGTACACAACCAGGATGCCCGATTGATTGGTCGGATGGTACTACAACGAAAATAATAGCAACCTATTATTATGATATGTCAAAAACTAGTACTGACTTTGATATGATAGCTACAATTAAACACCAAGATGGAACAATAGAAATGAAGGTAATAGCTGGAATACAAGGGGAAGAGACATTATGCGTAGGAAATGGAACAAAAGGGGGCGATTACTTGATTTGGTCAGGTAATCCAGCAAATAAACCTTTATCAGTATCTGTAACTGCGGTTGCAACTGGCTCATTTTCTGGAAAAGTAACGCAATTTACTGGAGCTAGTTTTGGATCAGGCGCAGGTGTTTCGTGGAAAGCAGACAATGAATAGGAGGTTCCTTGATGAATAAGAATTATAAGATAAGATTTTTTTTGACTATGTTATTAATGATATGCACGCTTGTAATCCCTGTTCAAAGTGTGATGGCTGCTAATGTTCTTTCTGTAAGTGGAAAATTAAAGGACAATATGTTGACAGTATCAGGGACAACAGATGCATCAGTTATTGCAGCTGTGATTTGTGTTTATAATAGTGACGAATCTGAATTATTAGCGATGGAAAGTGTTTCTGTTTCCAATGGAACATATAGTAATGAATTTTCAAACAGAACGTTTTCAGGAGATACTTATATCGTTAAAGTAGCTGATTATGATGGTGGAACATATAACACTATAACTGTTAAAAAAGAAAATGATGCAGCAAATATAGATAACCCACAGAACACAACAGATGTTCCGCAAAAAACTACTGTTGATACAAGTACTGGGACTAAATCACCCGAGACTGGCGATACATCATATGCTATTGATTGGTGTATATTATTGCTGCTTAGCGGTTCCTTATTGATTATTATAGGCTCATTAAATAATAAGAAAATAACAAAAGTTTTATAGTAAAAATGCCATCAAAGAAATGAAACATGCTTCTTTGGTGGCATTCATTTATTCTTCTATTCCAGGAATATTAACTAATTCCTGTAGTTTCTTTTGGAGCACTGCTTTATCAGGCAGTTTTAACTGATATTCTGATACTAGCATCGGTGACATTGTTCTGCTCATGGAGTATTCAACAACTTCGTCATTTTTTGAAGCGCATAGGAGCAAGCCAACACTTGGATTTTCATCGGACTTTTTCACTTGACGATCAAGCGCTTCAAGATAGAAATCTAATTGAGATACATATCCAGGTTTGAATTTCCCGACTTTTAATTCAATGGCAACAAGACATTTTAAATCTCTATGATAAAATACAAGATCTGAATAAAAATCATCACCACCAACTTGTAAACGATATTCTTCCCCGACAAAAGTAAAGTCTCTTCCCAATTCTAATATGAATTGTTTCATATTCTCTACTAACGCTTTTCGCAAATCATTTTCATGAAATTTATCTGGAAGATCCAAAAACTCAATGACATACGAATCTAAAAATGGAATTTGTGATTTGTTTGATATTGGTTCAGGCAAAAGTTTTTCTTTAGATAGCATATATCGTTCATAATATCCACTATCGATTTGGCGTTGCAATTCTCTTGCAGAATAGGATTCTTTGACGCAAAGTGTAATATAAAAATGTCTCTCTTCAATTGTTTTCGATTTGGATAGAATGGCAAGATGATTACTCCAACTAATTTGTGTCAACACTGTTGTCACAAATTCATCATCCTTATATATTTCATAAAACTGTTTCATTCTATATAAACCTCTACGATTAAATCCTTTGATTCCGGGAAATTGATTTTGAATATATTCAGACATTGAATCTATATAGGAATCTCCAAAAGAAGCAGCTTTTGATTCGTTAGAGAGCAATTCACCTACTGCCCAATACATTTTTATCATTTCTTCATTTACTTTTTTGAGCGCATTACTTTTCGATGTTTCAATAATATCTGTAACCCTTGAAAAAGATAATTTCATTTCATCAGACATAATAAAGGTTCCTTTCTGATTTGTGACAACAGTGTTGACACAAATTATATTTACTTAATTTTCTTGAACAGTTCCGATTGTTTTAATTTCTTCTTCTCTCATAGGATCCGTATACATGTTCATAATCATTGCTAGTTGTGTAAAGAGTTGTTTGCGTCCTTCTTCATTCAAAGAATAGAATCCTGTAAGCAATTGATCAATCTTATCTAAGTCATCTTTTCCAATCATTTGCATTAGTGGTGTCATGCGATATTTGATATAACGCGAAACTCTTCCGTCATCAAGCCATCCGTCAAGTCCAGATGGCAAGCTTGGCATTACTTCCCCTTCATCATATGGATTTTGTTTACAAAATTCAGATATATCTACATTTAGCACATTGGCAAAGCGCAATGCAAAATCAAATCGTATAGAGGAATCTCTTTTAATAATTGAATAAATTGTTTGTGAGCTGACTTCCGTTCTTCTTGAAAATTCCATCACGGACATACCACGTTCATCAAGTACCTCTTTTAATCTTTTCCCATATCCCATCAATCAATCCTCCTATTATTGTTCTCTTTTATGCAATAAATTATATCATATGCATAAAAATTATGCAATTAGATAATAAATTATTCTATTGCATAAAAAATACTTGACATATTATTCATAAAGATATATTATTACACTATAATTATTCAAATGCATAAAACAAGGAGGTGAAGTCAATGTTAAATGAATATCCAGATGTAATGAGTGTGGAACAGGTTGCAGAAGCATTAAATGTTTGCAGACCATGTGTTTACAATCTCATCAAAGATTCAGAGATACTTGCCAGACGAATTGGTAAGGTATACAGAATCCCAAAACAGAGTGTTATTACATTTATTTGTGGTGACGAGAAGAAAGGAGCATAAGATTGGGACTAACAGAAAAGAAAGGTATCTACTATGCAGTCACAAAGTATAAGGGATCAGATGGTAAATGGAAAACAAAATTTATTTCCACAAAGATTAAGGTAAGTGATCATCGCAAAAAGGAAGCAAAGGAAATCGCAGCTAAGCTGATTGCAGATTTCAATTCTTCTTTATGCGGTGACCACAGCCAGCTTACCATCAGTGAGTATTCGGAGATATGGTTTGAACATATGAAACCAATCATTCGATCTAACACGATGGATTCATACAAACGTGATATGAATCGGCATGTAATACCACTATTAGGGAAAAAGAAAATAAACCAGTTGCATCAGAAGGATGTAGAAAATTTTATTCATCAGGAAATTCGTATCTGCGATGAACGTGCAAAGGCACAGGCGATTATCAGGGCTGATGCAGAAGCAAAAGGGGAAATACCGAAATTTGCAGCACAGTTCTCCCCATTCTACAAATCCATTAAGAAGCATGTAAATGTATTAAGCGAGATGCTTAATTATGCAGTATCTGTGGATGATGTGCAGTATAATGTTGCAGATAAAATTGATAAGTCCATTTTCCGCAAATTGGCGGGGGATAAATTCAGAGGTTCAGCTTATACAATGGAAGAAACCGCAGAATTGCAGAGACTTGTTATGGGTACGGAGATTGAAGTTCCAGTTATGTTGGCTCTTATGCTTGCATTAAGACGATCAGAAGTGATTGGCCTTAGATGGTCAGCAATTGATTTTTAGGATAATATTGTTCATATCAATCACACATGCATCATTGAGGATAATAAACCAAAGTATGTTGATTTGACAAAGAATAGTTCCTCAAGAACAGATATGTATTTAGCGGAGAATGTAAAGGCGTATCTTCTATCAGTGAGAATGCATCAGGAAGAGGATAAGAAGTTATTTGGAAAAGGATATAAGGACAGTGATTATATCTGTAGATATGCAGATGGTACCTTAATGAAACCGAATTACGTATCACATAACTTTAAACGTTTCTTAGAGAGAAATCATCTTAGGGCAATTCGATTCCATGACTTACGCCATACAGCAGGTAGTACAATTTTAAATCAGACTGGGGATTTAAAGCTTACTTCGGAATATTTAAGACATTCATCAATTCAGGTAACTGGGGATATCTACTCGCACGTAGATATGGGAAGAAAGAAAGCAGCTGCAGATATCTTAGCAGCCAATATTGTAACTAATAATGAGAGCAACTTTTAGTAGAACTGGAAAAAGTTCTACCAAAGTTCTACCAAAAGTGCTCCAAGAACAATCCGAGAAAATAAAAGGAAAGACAATTAAATATAGAAAGAAATGCTCATACAGCCTGTAAATACAAGGGGTTAGATGAGATTAAAATATCATAGACTACAAGAGGTTTTCTACCATGCATAATCTTTAGGTTCTAGTGGGAGACCGTGCAGGTTCAAGTCCTGTTATCCGCAGATTATAAAAAAGAGATGGGCTTTTAGTCCATCTTTTTTTATAAGAATCGGAGCGTTCTTTAACCTCAGGTTCAAGGTCTTCGCTCCGCTCCGGTCATTGCAATTCTTTCCGATAACGCTGCGATCTCACTGAAATAATTCTGCCATCTGGTCTATTGAAAGCCAAACAGTATCATTGTTAAAGATAGCCTATACCTTCTTTAATCCGTCATCCGTTGTGTACATGACGATATTCGTATTCGGTTTATCGTTCAATGGCTGTATATCCTATTTTAAAAACTTTATATCTAACGCCATACCTGTAGCGAAATAAATAACTTCTTTAATACGTGGCCTTATAGACTGCTTCTATTTTATCAAATATGGCCGAGTCTACGCTGAGAGAATTCTGGTCATTATCACCACCGGACAGGATACTCATATTTAGTCTAGATACACCTAACAATCTTTCCACAGGACTTGTGTTCCGATTCAAGTACTGTATCTTTTCCGAAGGGAAATAACTAACCTTTATGGTAAATCCACCATTTTTTATAACTATGTAGCTGTCAGTGAGCCCAAGCATTGCATTTTTCCCGGATATAATGTCATATATAAATACCAGCATTGTGATAAATGCTCCTGCTAGAACAGGGATCCACCAGTAATCTGAAGCCTCAGCAGTAATTATTTTCGATGCAATTACTGTTATCATATTCCAGATTATCAGATTTTTGACTATCCTGTATATGAAAAATTTCTTGGGCATTCCGGCACTACTCTTGACCTCAAGCTTTGCCTCAGGCAGGATAATATCCATATATTGTTGTAACGATTTATCCTTAACCGGAGGAATCATGATCTGGCCAAATGCCTCTTCTGCTTCTCCTCCTACATTAAGTATTCTGACATCAGTGTATTTGAAGATATTGCCAATAAACGAAGTCTCATAAATCATTCCGTTGATCTTATCCACAGGGATTGCATATTCCTTTTTGGTAAATAGGCCATAGGATAAAACCACCCTGTCTTCATCTCTACCTACCGTAAAATTAAAATATTTGAAAATATTTTTTGCAATGCCCCATACCATTCCGATAATTGCAAAAGCAGAAGTCAAAATAGCATATATTCCAACGGACTCGGCAGTATTATTATTATTAGACGCACCGATACCAATAAAAATTGGAACCACTACTGCAGCAATCAAAATAATAAAAGATATAAATGGTATTTCCATAATTCCTGCCATTACAGATTGTGAAGAAGTCAGCCTAACGATTCTATCCTCTTCTATACCTTCCATTTCAGATACTACTGGTCTCGAAAAATAATTTTTCTCGCCTGTAGCATTATCACCATGAGCAAAACTAACCGAGTCTCCTCTCTGAACTGCAATTATATTTTGCTTGAACTCATAGGCTTCTTTTTTACCCAGGACAATCGAAATATCTGTTTTAGAAGCTGTAGAAAGAGAGTTTGTATCGATCTTCACCTTGTAGGTTCCAATAAGCATTTCAAAAATATTCTGAACAAGATTCACATTGGAAATGGTAGAAATAGAAATATCATGCTCTTTTTTGTTAATGGTATCCACCTTATATATCAGGAGACCATCCTTTATACTGATAGTGGTTTTACGCCAGGCGAAAAATCGCAACAAAAGATAAAACAGACAGATCGCAATAACTGCAAATACAATGATAGGAGCCTTACCATTTATCATCTCATCATTTTTACTTATATTCCTATAATTATTAAAAATCGTAACTGCAAAAAAAGCAAGCATTGCCCAGCTTTCCTCGAGAAGCTTGGACGGATGATTCCTCAGGACACCCATTTCTGTCCCAATTATGTTTTCATTATTCTCCGGCATGATTATCGTCCTCCGGGGATTCATTTATATCATTTTTTGAAGTTGTATTTTCCGTTAGTTTATTCGCTTCTACTGAATCATTTCTGGCGTATTTATTGATCTTATTTTTCAAACTTTCAGCTATAGCCTCTGCCTTTTCAATCTCCAGATAACGAATATCCACATCGCCTCCGGCAGTCGTCAGCTTAACTCTGGTAAGCCCGAACATCCTGTCAAAAAGGCCTGTTTCAAGAGATAATTTCTGCAATCTTTCTATTGGGACTATTGTCTCAACTACCGTTAGAAAACCTTCTCTTTTTCTTATCTCATCCTTGTTAAATGCATATCTATACCAGACACTTCTGACGAATGGGGAAATAAGTGCATAGCCCCATGTCAATACTATTGCAGCAATGCAGAGGTATCTAACGATTGGAGACTTGAGATTCGTCAGGAACAACTTAAAAACTACAACAATTATGATAGTTGTAATAATCGCTACAATCACTTCAAAAAGTAGCATAAGCCACTTAGCCTTGGGGTTGATCTTCTTGTACATATAAAACTCCTTCATTATTCATGTGCTGTCTGCATAAAAAGGCGCCCTTTGGGGCGTCTTAATTATGAGTCTAAATATTTTTTCAATCTGTCGATACTTCTCTCTCCATCATGGTATCCCAGCCAATACAGCCTTCCGAGTTTCTCCAGATTGGCCTCCATGGAATCAATTCTAGGTGAAATAGATGGGGCAATGACCATGACTCTTTTATCCTTTTCAAGTTCGATAAGCCTGTCACAAGTATTGTTGTATTCCTTGTCTGATGTGAGAAGATCATGTAAAAGGTCTGGATATTCCGCATATCTCTGGCTTAGTAGCCTTGCCTCTGTGGCCTTCATATCGGTATCTTTTCTGAATGTTCTCTCTCTGGTTCTCACGACGATTATTTTTTCATATCCTTGATTGATAGCCCATTCTACAGGAATCGCCTCAGTACATCCACCATCCAGATATTTTTTTCCTTCAACCACAGCCATTGTTGAAACCAAAGGAAGTGTGGCAGAAGCCCGAACTGCCGAAAGCATATCAACTCCTGTGCCCTTTTCCAGATACGCGGGTTTTCCAGTCTCACAATCAGTTGCTACAGCGATAAGTTTCTGAGGTGATTCTTCAAATGCCTCTCTATCCAGTGGTTCATCCGGCGTATTATTGTTATCAAAAGCATACTTGAATCCAAATGGAGAGCCGTTTTCTAGCATTGCTCTTAGTCCAACATATTCAGAATTAAATCTGTTTCGAAGGTTAAATCTGGCTCCACGTCCGATCTGACCTGCTACATACATATATCCAAACAGTGCACCGGCCGAAGTTCCTATTACCGTATCAAAATTGATGTCATTTTTCATATATGCATCCAGCACTCCGCCTGCATACATTCCGCGAAGCGAACCACCCTCAACTACGAGGCACCCCTTGGTGATCTTACTGGAATCCGCTCTTCCTACAGGGATCTCATCGATACGGGAATACTGAACAGCTTTTCTCTTCCTTCGTAAAAAATAGAGACCTGTGCCAGCTGCTGCTATCAGTCCATATTTTAATAATTTGTTTTCTTTATCTGACATATTATATTTCTCTTTTTATTCATTCAAGATATTAGTTGCCGTATCCTCTATATATGGTGTCTGTTGGATCTGTAGCCATAAATCCAGAATACAGTTTCGCTCACTTTTTATCCATCTTCCCTTACATCTTTATACAACATATCCACATTAATGACAAGTTTATCAAAAAAGCCCTATAGATTCAAATGAATCCATAAGGCTATCTTTCATTTATCTACTATCTAATATTGTCTATGGATTATCACCTTACAGTTCTATTAGAGGTATATTATAGTTCTATTAACGTTCTATTACAGTTCTATTACAGTTCTATCTCTGTTTTATCCTTGGTAAGGATAGCGCAAGCTGAAACCTCAGCTCCGAGATACTTTACCATAAGCTTTGAAAGTTCATCCAATGCAGTCTGCAATTCGCCTACACGATCAGGTTCAACGCACTCCATCAGAATGACCTCATTCTTGGTGTCATCTGTAACTTCTGTCCTAACGCCGTCACGCCAGTTCCAACAACGGCATACAACTCCAGTATTATCGTAATAAGCCAGTTCTCCTGGAAGTGGTGGATCCTGTTTATCTGAGCCGATCGGTAAGAAATCCTCTCCGCCCTTCATAACTCCCAGATTCATGCCACCATCCAACTTATCCCTATCCTCAACTCCAATGGGAAAAGCATGCTTCATAGATATTCCGTTTGTAATATCAACTGACGGAGCGATCGATCCAACCGGATTATCGTGAAGAACTCGTTTCAATAGATTCTCCATTGAACATCTGGCGCCCTTTTTTGTCGGGAATTTCTGATAAGCATCTCTCCATTCCGCTACAACCGGATTTTCCGAAATAGTGTCACTTAATAGAAACTTCTTGGATTCTTTAATGGCCTCCTTTAGAAATCCTTCTACCTCAGCTGCCTCGGAGTCAGAAAGTTCTTTGGACTCCTGAACATTGTTAAGGGACAGTATTCCAATTGCTGCATTTGGGAAAATATCCCAAAATTCTTTATCTGCTACAAACTTTGTCATGTTGTTCCTCCCTTTATTTTCTTTTTCAACATTTCTATTTTACTGTACTTCACTTGATTTATCCAGAGCATTCCATTTTCTATCAATCTCCGGACTTAACTTTTTTCCAATAATCATTGTACATAATATCGGCCTTCTGACCAAGGTATGAATAAGTCTTGCAACGAGACAATGTAGCATCATCTGGGAACGCAACATCAGAGTTTTTAATCTTCGGATCCTTAATAAGCTGCTGGGCTTTTAGATTGGGCGTTGTATATGTGACATATTCAAAATTCTTAACTGCAATATCTTTCCTTGCCAGAAAATTAATCCACTTCTCTGCATTCGCTTTGTGACGGGCATTCTTGGTTATGCACCATCCATCTATCCATACATTGGAGCCTTCCTTGGGAATAACGTATTCCAGATTGGGATTTTCTCTCTGGGTATATAACACTTCACCAGAATATATGACGCCGAGAGCCGCCTCACCGCCTATCATCTTATCACGGACCTGATCCACTACATAAGCCTGAACCAATGGTTTCTGGTCAATCAGCTGATCTGCAGCTTTTTTTAATTCCTTGGGATCTGTAGAATTAATTGAATCCCCATCTTTGGCCAATGCTACCATAAATGCATCTCGAACCGAATCCTGCATCAATATCTGGCCCTTATATTTCTTATCCCATAGAATATTCCATGAATCCACCGGCTCCTTGACCATAGTCTTATTATATAGGATGCCAACTGTTCCGCAGAAATTCGGGCAGGCATATTTATTTCCAGGGTCAAAATTCTGAGCTGCCTTCATATATTTAGGATCCATATTATTCTTGGCATTAGGCATCTTGTCCCATTCAAGAGTTTGAAACATATCTTCCTTCTTCATCTTGGCTATCATATAATCAGAAGGACATATTACATCATAGGCAGCATTATCTGATGCAACCTTGGAATACATTATCTCATTGGACTCGAACTCATCATAAACCACTTCGATCCCAGTTTCTTTTTCAAATTCCTTTACAACCGAAGGATCTATATATTCACCCCAATTATACACATAGACCTGGTTCTTCTTGTACTGGAATACACCGCCGAACTTCATTCCCAGAAGTACTATAAGTACTGCAGCTGCCAGGACTGGAATAATTACGTTTTTATTCAGCCTTACCTTTTTCCCATAATTTGTAATTTTCTTTGCTGCCGCAGCATTGGCAATGGATCGCATAGTTCTAGATCCAAGTATTATGAAAATAACAACTACAAAAATAATGGCAGAAAGTGCATATATCTCCGGCTGGATTCCCCTTTTAACCTCGTTATATATCTTAGTTGAAAGAGTATCAAATCCAGAACCCTTGGTGAAATATGTAATGATAAAATCATCCAATGACATGGTAAATGCCATCATTGCACCGGATAGAACCGCCGGCATCAGATCCGGCAGCACTGATTTACGAAAAGCATAAAATGGCTCTGCTCCGAGATCAACCGCTGCTTCATAGACATTAGGATTGATCGTCTTCATTCGCGGCATGACACTTAGCATTACATAAGGTATATTAAACGTAATATGTGCAATAAGTACCGTCAAAAATCCCGTATTAAAATGCATCACTCTAAACAAAAGCATAAGAGAGATACCTGTTACAATATCGGCATTGATCATAGGAATATTGGTTATCCCCATGATCACCATTCTGCTCTTTTTATGAAGACGCATAAGTGCTATGCATGTCAATGTTCCGATGATTGTAGCCACTATTGTAGATATAAGCGCTATTATAAATGTATTGGCTACAGCATTTATCACTTCCGAGTCAGAGGCTAGATTAACGTACCATTTCATGGTAAAACCGCCCCACTTGGCCCTGGACTTTGAGTCATTAAATGATAGAACTATCATGGTAACAATAGGCAGGTACATAAATACCAGTATGATTCCCATGTAGATCTTCTCTATTCTTTTTTTCATGAGGCACCCTCTTCTCTATCAGAGATTGCCTGTATCACCATATTGATTATGATAAATATCATAAGCACCATCGAAAGTCCTGATCCCATGTTCCAGTCATATGACAATGTGAATTCCTGCTCGATAACATTTCCTATGAGAAGAATCTTCGATCCACCAAGCATTGTACTAATGGCAAATGTAGTAAGTGCCGGGATAAAAACCATAGTTATCCCACTTATTATACCCGGTCTCGAAATAGGAAGGGTAACCTTGAAAAAGGTCTGAACCGAGTTTGCTCCCAGATCTCTTGCCGCATTGATAACGCTGTCATCAATTCTTGCCAGTGAATTATATATGGGCAATATCATAAAAGGCAGAAAATTATAGACCATGCCTATTACTATGGCTCCAGGTGTATTGATAACATGAATATTGGGCAGACCCAAGAATGTTAGTATTCCATTAAAAACTCCTTTATTTTCCAAAAGAGTCATCCATGCTAATGTTCTAAGCAAAAAATTCATCCACATAGGAAGTATAAAAAGTGCCATTATTATCCCTTGGCTGGATAGTTTGTTGGCAGCCAATATCATTCCAAGTGGATATGCCAATAAAAAACATATCACAGTGCTTATAAGTGCGAGAAGGAGTGCGAGAAGAAGTGCCTTCATATTTTCCGGTCTCGAAATCGCAGCAACCTTTGATAATGTCAGTGCTCCGGTATTATCTGTCAAGCCGTACCATACGATCATTGCCAGTGGCACCAGTATAAATATCAGTGCCCATGCCAGGTACGGAGAAGCCAGAAGCCGGGATGTTTTTTTGTTTGTAACCATCTGTATTATTCCTCCCGAGATAATGACTGTTTACGGCGTAGCCGAAATCAACCATTCTTACATTTCTGCTTCTATCGCTTCCTCATCTTCTGATGCCGGTTTGTTCATGACCTGAATATTAAAGGGATCTACCATTATATCTACTTCAGATCCTTCTTCCTTCATTCTCGTTGAATGAACAAGCCACTCAAATCCTCCTGCATCCACATCCATTTCATAATGAACGCCCTTAAATATCACATCCTTGACTATTCCTGTCAGAGTTCCGGTTCCCTTAGGTACGAGCTCCACATCCTCAGGTCGGATAACAATATCCACCGGTTTGTTATTGCCAAATCCCTTATCTACGCATGCGAAATGTGTACCAAGAATGTTTACAAGTTCATCATGGACCATTGTTGCCGGAATAATATTGCTATCACCGATAAAATCGGCTACAAAAGCGTTTTCCGGCTCATTATATATTTTTTCAGGGGCACCTTCCTGTTGGATGTAACCCTGGTTCATTACCACAATGTGATCCGACATTGTAAGTGCTTCTTCTTGATCATGGGTTACATAGACAAATGTAATTCCCAGCTCTTTTTTCAGTCTTATAAGCTCGTATTGCATGTCCTGTCGAAGTTTCAGATCCAGCGCCCCAAGCGGCTCGTCTAACAGCAAAACTTTCGGCTCATTTACAATAGCTCTTGCAATGGCAATTCTCTGCTGCTGACCACCTGAAAGAGAATCCGGCATACGATGTTCATAACCATCCAGGTTAACAAGCTTAAGAGCATACTTTATCTTATCTTTTATATATTGATCGCTTTTATTTTTGATTTTTAGGCCAAATGCGATATTTTCTGCAATGTCCATATGCGTAAAAAGGGCATACTTTTGAAAGACCGTGTTTAGCTGTCTCTTATTCGGTGCAAGATTTGTTATATCCTTGCCATCAAATATTATATTTCCTTTATCGGGGTTTTCGAATCCCCCTATGATTCGAAGTGTTGTGGTCTTACCGCATCCGGATGGACCTAAGATAGTTACAAATGAATTCTCATGGATACTAAGTTCCATATCATCGAGAATCATCTGATCACCGTAACTTTTTGAGATATGCTCAATTCTGATTAGTTCTCTTCCCAACTCATTATTCCTCCATACAGTTCCTATAGTATAGGTTGGATTCCATATATTTATTTGGGGAATAATTTGGGATTATGTTGAAAATATATCCAAACCATATTAACGATCGGTTTGAACTTGTTTTAAGACCTATAATGGTTCATAAACTATTGTTTTTTAAATCTTTTTTCTGCATAAAACGCAGTGTATCAACTTTTTCTTATTATTTTCCCCTATGGATTCATAGATATACGCAACTCAATTATAATAACATATTAATTTGAGTTTGTATGCATTATTTCCTTCAATTTTTTTCATAACTTTTACTGTGTTTTTAAGCTCGAGGAAAAGTCTATAACAGGCGCACAATGGACTGTCATAGACTTTTATCTCTCATAAAATATGCTATCATAAACACTTAAAATGTTTGATGAATATTGATGTATTTTTGATACTTTATCTCTCTTTTGAAAACCAAGCCAATGCATACTCTGACAAAGGTTTGATCAAAGTTTTTAAATTAATGCCTGATGTGTTGACCATAAGGTCAAACCCCTCACGATTCCCCCATGCATATAATGAAACAAGGTTCTGATTAGTGGCGCGGGACTTATCGATCTTTCTGATTTTCTTTTCTATTTCCCGATCTGTCAGATGCTCATCCTCCGGTGCTCTTTTACGGCAACGTTCGATTTTGGACTGATTGTCAGCATAGACAAAAATTCTAAATGGATTCTCTTCTGAAAGGATCGCATCAGCTGCTCTTCCTACGATTACGCAATCTCCACGTTTTGCAATCTCACGAATGGCCTCGGTCTGCCATTTGATTATGGTAGGTCCAGGAATCTCCATGACCGGAATGTAATTAAATGTATGGCTGAAAATCATTGGATAATTCTGCCATGAATCACTTTCAAGTGCTTTCTCGATATAATCTGTATCCAGATTACTTTTTTTGGCTATGGCTGTAATAACTTCCTTGTCATAATATGCAAATCCTAATTCATCTGCAAGACGTTTACCAATCTCTCTTCCGCCACTTCCAAATTCTCGATTAATAGTGATAATTCTCATATTGATTCTCCCATCCCCGGATAAAGTCATTCTAATGATTCTTATATATCCGAATTAAATCTTTGAAACTGTTTAACTTTTTTCTAAAAATATGCTAAAAATCATAATCGTGAGAACACTAATAACAATTATTGTTTAGTCAAATTATAACATCTCTGAATGTATTCCAACAGTATAATTTTATTTAACAAAAAAAGAACCACAGTCTATTAAACCGTGGTTCTCATTAATATCATTATATCAAGATCTAAACAACCCAAAAGACATATTTGCCTTATCTTAGAACTTTCCAGCCTTAGCAGCTTCCTCAACTGAAACAGCTACTGCAACTGTTGCTCCAACCATAGGGTTGTTGCCCATTCCGATAAGTCCCATCATCTCAACATGAGCAGGAACTGATGAAGAACCAGCAAACTGAGCATCTGAATGCATACGACCAAGAGTATCTGTCATACCATAAGAAGCAGGACCTGCTGCCATATTATCGGGATGAAGAGTACGTCCTGTACCGCCGCCTGAAGCAACTGAGAAATAAGGCTTACCAGCTTCAATTCTTTCCTTCTTATATGTTCCTGCAACGGGATGCTGGAATCTGGTAGGGTTAGTTGAATTTCCAGTAATGGAAACACCAACATTCTCATGCCACATGATAGCAACACCTTCCTGAACATCATCAGCGCCGTAGCACTTAACAGATGCACGAAGTCCCTTAGAATAAGGAGTCTCGCTTACGATATTAAGTTTAGCTGCCTTATAATCATACTGTGTCTCAACAAATGTAAATCCGTTGATACGTGAGATGATCATTGCGGCATCTTTGCCAAGACCGTTAAGAATAACACGAAGTGGCTTCTGACGAACCTTATTAGCCTTCTCTGCTATACCAATAGCGCCCTCTGCTGCTGCAAAAGACTCATGTCCAGCCAAGAAACAGAAGCACTCTGTATCTTCCTCGAGAAGCATCTTGCCGAGATTACCATGGCCAAGACCAACCTTACGATGATCAGCAACTGATCCAGGAATACAGAATGACTGAAGTCCTTCACCAATAGCTGCTGCTGCTTCTGAAGCTTTTTTGCAGCCTTTCTTGATTGCAATAGCAGCACCTATAGTATAGGCCCACTTTGCATTTTCGAAGCAGATACCCTGAATATCTTCAACCTGATGATATACATCAAGGCCGGCATCAACGGTGATTTTCTTTGCTTCTTCAATATCTTTGATACCGTACTTATTTAAAGCAACGTTGATCTGATCAACTCTTGCTTCATAGTTTTCAAATAAAGCCATTGTATATCTCCCTTCTATCATTCTTTACGGGGATCGATGAACTTGACTGCATCATCGATACGTCCGTACTGACCTTTAGCCTTCTCCCAAGCTGTATTGGGATCATCACCCTTCTTAATGAAGTCGGTCATCTTTCCAAGGGAAACATACTTATATCCGATTACAATATCATTCTCGTCAAGAGCAAGGTCAGTTACATATCCCTCTGTCATCTCGAGATATCTGACACCCTTTTCTCTGGTTCCGTACATAGTACCAACCTGAGAGCGAAGTCCCTTACCGAGATCTTCGAGTCCTGCACCAACAGAAAGTCCGTCATCAGAGAAAGCACTCTGAGTACGTCCGTAAACGATCTGAAGGAAAAGCTCTCTCATTGCAGTATTAATAGCATCGCAAACCAAGTCAGTGTTAAGAGCCTCAAGTATTGTTTTTCCCTGAAGGATCTCAGCTGCCATAGCTGCTGAATGTGTCATTCCTGAGCATCCGATCGTCTCGATCAATGCTTCCTCGATAACACCGTTCTTAACATTAAGTGAAAGCTTACAAGCACCCTGCTGAGGGGCACACCAGCCAACACCGTGTGTAAAACCTGAAATATCCTCTATTTTCTTCGCATGGACCCATTTTCCTTCTTCAGGAATAGGTGCAGGCTCATGCTTAGCACCCTTAGTTACAGGGCACATGTTCTGTACTTCTGTTGTGTAATTCATGGGAACTCCTTTCTCTAAAAAGACCTCGATACACGATTATTATTTTCGCACAAAATGATATAAACGTAAAGAGTGATTTCGTTTAAATTTTATCAAAGTTGATTAATTTTCAAATTCTATTGCCTCGGGCATCAATTCTTCCTGACGATAACTCCACCGGTCTTATATATAGAATCAGCCGGTATAACTCCTCTGACAGGTGACAACGGATATACATTGGTATTCTGGCAGATGACTGTTCCGGGGTTAAGTACGCTATTACAGCCTACCTCCACATGATTACCCAGCATTGCGCCGAACTTTTTCAGCCCTGTTTCAATCTCTTCTGTTTTATCCTTTACCACTACAAGTGTCTTATCAGATTTAACATTAGATGTTATAGATCCTGCTCCCATGTGAGAAAAATATCCCAGTATAGAATCACCTACATAATTATAATGAGGTACCTGAACATGATTAAAAAGAATAACGTTTTTAAGCTCTGTTGAATTACCTACTACGCAATCTTTTCCGACAATTGCATTGCCTCGTATAAACGCACACTGTCTGATCTCTGCATTTTCATCTATTATCAGTGGTCCATGTAAGTATGCCGAATCAAATACAGTAGCACTTTTCGCTACCCATATATCCTCGCCTCTTTTTTCAAACTTTTCAGGATCAAGAGTTGCCCCGAGTCGTTTAATAAATCCGCCTATCTCAGGAAGTACCTCCCAAGGGTATGTTTTGCCTTCAAACACTTCCGCAGCTATTGTCTGGCTGAGGTCATACATATTACAGATCTTACATTCTTCCATTTTTTCCTTCCATTCTAGTTAGTTATAGTATTCTGCATTCTTTCTAAAAATAGCATTTAGATTTGAACCTGAGTACATGTCCTTAACCTTATTAGTCTTTTGATTTATAAATTTTTTCAATTTATCCATATATTCATCCGGGGTTATCTCTCCATTTTCAACCATGGCAAGTCCCTTTTCCCAACTGGCGGTGAGATCTGCATTGAGCAATGAGGCTATAGAATAGCTTACTATATCAAATATTATCTCTCCGTCCAGGGTAGGAGTCAGTATCTGTGTCTTCTTGTTAAGATTTAGATATTTATTTCTCACCAGCTTTTTCAGGATCTCGGCTCTGGTGGCACTGGTGCCTATTCCCTGAGATTTTATAAGTTCTCGAAGTTCTTCATCCTCGATCAACTGACCTGCATTTTCCATTGCAAGAATAAGAGAACCGGAATTATATCTCTTTGGTGGTGATGTCTCACCCTCTTTTATATCCAAATGTTTAAAATAAACTGTATCGCCCTTTTTAAGCTTAGATACCAGTGTTCCCAATGCCTCGTTGTTCTCTGCGGAATTATTATCTGCAGATTCCTCCTCTGATGATGTATTCTCAGCCTTGGCAGTACCTGAATTCTTTTTGGAAAAAGAATAATCCATCAGTCCCAGGTATCCGGGGCTCTTCAGAAACTTACCATTGGCATAGAAACATTCACCATTCACACTTATTACCAGAGACGTCTTGGCATATTCTGCCGGCGATAGGAAAATCGCCAAAAATCGTCTGCATATAAGCTCATATACATTGATGCTCCTCTGGTTCATGCCCTTAAGAGCTCCGATACCCTGACCTGTGGGAATGATTGCATAATGGTCCGTAATCTTCTTGTCATCTGTGTACTTGGTCTTATCTATGCCCTTGTACATTTCCTTATTCAGAATATATTCTGCTGCCGATTTGAGCATAGGCAGATTGGTAAGTCCTCTTATATTTTTGTCGATTTCCTTGGCTACGGCCGTGGACAATACTCTGGCATCAGTACGAGGATAAGTGACAAGCTTCTTCTCATACAATTCCTGAATGACATTAAGTGTCTGGTCAGGACTTATCTTGAAAAATTTGGAGCATTCATTCTGTATCTCGGCCAGGTTATATAAAAGAGGGGGATTCTTCTTCTCTGTTTTCTTGGTAATGGAATCCACCTTGCCCTGGAGAAAAGTCTCGTTCTCTCTTGTGAGACCGGTTATATCTATTCCATCTGATGACTTCGTAGAATGATCTTCTGTTATCTCTGGCGTATTTCCAGTACCATCCACTTTTTTTAAGGCTTCCGAAAATGCATCGGTGGAAGCATCTTGATCTTCTGATTCAATTTGACCTGGTTTTACACCTATATAAGATATAAGTCCCTTGGCATCACGCTCTTCTTTAAATCCATTTTCTTTGTATAAAAGCAGTGAATTAAAGTATTTCGAACCTTCCTTGGCCTTCCACTCTGTATCGATCAAAGCGCCGGATATTTTTCCATCGGAAGCGCCATTACCTGTAGCATCACCATTGACAGAGCCATTGCCTGCGACCTCACCATCGGCATTTGATCCGTTTCCTTCAGGATTATCAGTTGGTATTAAGGCTTCACTTTTGTCAGGAAGAAGGATTGAACCTGTAACTCTATAAAAAGGTATCTTGGTAAAATCCCTGATCTCTCTTTCACGGCGAACTACCATACCAAGGACACAGGTCATTACACGTCCAACTGAGATAACGCAATATTTCTTATGGAGGAAATTGGCCATAGTATTACCAAACTTGATACTTAGGGCTCTGGAAAAATTGATACCCATCAGATAATCTTCTTTGGCTCTTAAATAAGCTGCTGCCGAGACATTATCATACTCAGATTCTGGCCTTGCATCTCTGATACCTCTTTTAATCTCATCCTCAGTCTGTGAATCTATCCATACTCGTCTCTCGTCCTTGCCGTGAACATCTGCCATCTGGTGAACCAGACGGTAGATATACTCCCCCTCTCGTCCAGAGTCAGTACATACGTAGATTCTCTCCACATCCTCACGGTTTAATAGACCTGATACGATATCAAACTGTTTTTTTACGTCAGGTATGACCTCATATTTAAATTCCTGTGGAATAAACGGAAGTGTCTCCATTCTCCACTTTTTATATTTTTCGTCGTATACATCAGGATAACTCATAGTTACCAGATGGCCCACGCACCATGTCACAACCAGGTTTTCACTCTCAATATACCCATCGTGATTACTCATCTTTTCATGAAAAACCTTGGCAAATTCTCTGGCGACGCTGGGTTTTTCGGCAATAAACAGTTTTTTACCCATTAATTACTTTCTAAATTCTGTATATAATTTCTACAGTTCCTTCATATCCACAAGTATCACACTACTGTCCTGTCTGGAAAGTTCCACCAGCCTTGGATCAAAATTCGTAGCAGAAAAGAGATATACAGCCTTGGCCTTGATCCTGGCCTGTTCCATATTCACTAGAAGATTCTGATAATCTTCATATGGGAAAACAGCCTTGTCATAATTGGCCTTGGCGATAATATTATTTCTGACGGAGTCCTGACCGATCACATCTATCGTACCGTTTTTTCCAACCCAGGTTCCTTTTCTGATGATCGTGATCGGCATCTTGCCCATCATGTTCAAAATATCGAGATACTCCTGACAAACCTCAACAAATGTGCCTTCCAGATATCTTTCCAGCTCCGGATTGATAAATCTGTTATAAAATTCCTCCGGCTCCATCGAAAAGAGCAGTGATATATGAGGATAGATGAATCTGAAGTAGAAATCAAGATAATGATTCTTTATCCTGTATATTCCCTTTTTGGCATTATCCCATCCGCCGGTGTCAAAAGATACTACCTTTTGAACTGCATCAAGTGCCTCAAGATTTTTAAGATATACAATTAATTTTGCTCTTGAATAGCCAGTATCATTATAAATATCGTTAAGCTTTTCATTGCCTCTTGCCATGGAACATAATATGGTTTCATAACCGGAGAGTTCACGAAGCTCTGATGACAAAAGCTCTCTTGCTGCATTATGCAAGGGACCTCTAGTATTCAGCATTGTATTTATAACATTTTCCTTCACAGATTTTTTTCTGTTCCACAGATTCAGATAATCGGAATTACCGCCGAGTATTCCGTATGTCCTTACTGCTTCTTTAACCGAATAATCAGGAAAAGCACGGACAATATCCAGGAAAGGGATCTGACCAAGCTCGATCCTCTCATCCGTATATTTTTCCAACTCCTTAATTCCCTTATCAGTTTCACCTGCAATATGGCTCAGTTCGTTAACTACAAGGATGATCATAACATCTGAGCCGAATCCCTTTGATCCTTTTGCAGTATAAAGGTCGTTACATAGCTTGGAATCCTGTTTGATGGCATTTTGAAAATCATCTACAATAAAAACAAGCTTGGGCTCTCTGTTTGCTCTTATTCTTTTAAATATACCCCCGAATGGTTCTGCTAAACCTATAGACAGATTAAATCGGCCTGCTATATCAGACTTGATCCTGTCATTCTGCTTGGATTCACTTACATCAGGCACGATGGTATAAAAAAATTCCTTATCTCTCGTAAACTGTCTAAGCAGATCTCTGGTACCACTGACTCTGGTTCCGTATAGGAGCACGATCTGGTTCCCCTCTGTCTTGTACAATTGTCCAAGTTTTTTTATTTCGGCGGTACGAACTACCATCTTTTTCTCCTTGTTCTGTTACTCATTCCTGCAATTTTTCAAGTTACTTTTATAAAATTCAAAACGAACAATTAAAATATTACTATTTAATCTACTGATTTAAGTGCATCCGACATATTGATGCTGCACACTTTTTTCCTCATAAATATTCTCATCATAAATGAAAATAACATTGTAAGGGCAAAGGCAGCTATAAATGAATCTGTACTTATATCCTTGACCATAACTATTGATGTGGTGCTGATATTATCCAGTATAAAATCAAATAATAATTTACCTAATATCATTCCAACAAGCGCACCAATTCCTGCCAGAATATTATTTTCTCGAAACACATAAGTGAGAAGCTCATGATCTCTGAATCCCAAGACCTGAATAGTCGCGATTTCTTGTCTTCTCTCAGTTAGATTTATATTGGTTAAATTATATATAACCACAAATGCCAGCATTCCTGCCGCAACAATTACTACTACGATTATCAGATTAATGGCATTCATCGATGAGTTAAACTGATCTCTCAGGTTGTTTTTCTCTGAAAGAGAGGACACATACTCAAGAGAAAGGATATTTGCTGTTATCGTATCTTCACTTTTCTGCTCGGGATACAATAAATATGCAGCATTGATATTGTCCGTACCGAAAATATCTATAGCATCCTTTTCATTGATAAATAGCCCATTTCCGAGATAGTTCTTATATATGCCTGATACCTTTAAGCTTGTTTTTTTATCTGCATCATCACCAAAAACCTTTAGTGAGTCTCCAACCTTGACTTTATTCTTTCTGGCATATCCCATGTCTATAAGAATCTCTCCCTTTTTAGGAAGATCTAATTTTTTTCCATCCTCAGAAACGAAATCGATAAACTGAAGTATATTTATATCCTCAGTATCTTTGTCACCATACATTCCATTTGAGACAACAGATCTCATGATCATTTCCTCATCGCTCTTAGCCTTGACTATTGTTCCAAGATGCGATGACAAAAATGCGATCTTTGAAATCTCATTATCGGTTGATTTTTCCAGCTTATCAAATAATTCGTAAGCTTCTGTTCCAGATGCCGGATATTCCTTGGAGAAATTGGCCTCTGCGTCATATCTAAATACTCCATCATCACTATATTGAAGCTCTGACAATAGAGGAAATGCACGCCTGATCCCAAATCCTGCCACCATAAGTGCCGTACATCCTGCGATTCCTATTATCATCATGGCGGAACGCACCTTGTATCTGAATAGATTTCTAAAAGATACCTTATGTAAAAATCCTAAATTTTTCCATACAAAGCCGATCTTTTCCAGTAGGATCTTCTTCCCTGCCTTGGGAGCCCTTTGCATAATAAGTTCGGCCGGAGTATTTATAAGTTCCCGTCCTCCGATGAAAATGGTGATTCCTGCTGTTACCAATATCGATATAGCGAGGCAAAACATAAAGAGCAGGGTATCCCCTGAGAAAATAACTCTGTCAGGTAACTCATATACACTTCCATATCCCAACCATACTGCGTATGGGATCAGTCGTCTCCCTATTTCTATTCCTAGGAACCAGCCCATTATCCCAGCACTTCCCGAATATATAAAGTATTTCATTAGAATAGCTGAACTTCTGTATCCCATTGAGAGTAGCACTCCCATATGAAGTCGCTCTTCCTCCATCATTCGAGACATGGTAGATGCAGACACCAGTGCTGCAACCAGGAAGAAAAATGCAGGGAATACTTTGGCGATGGCACTTACTATTGAGACATCATTTTCAAAGCTCTTGTATCCTGCATTGGTACTTCTATCAAGCGATATTATCTTTGGCTCTGGAACTGTATTGGCTGGAACCATATTGGATGCAGCCATAGCTATAGCATCCTTATAATACTTATCTGCAGAGCTACGAGCCTCTGAAACAGCTGATGCTTTCCGTGAGCTTACAGATCTTTTGTACTCATTAGAATATATCTTGCCCTTAGTATCAAGGTCTATGTAACATCCATAGTATCTGCTCCCTGTAAAATTTTTTTCAGGACATATTATAAATCCTGCGATATCTCCATTTCCTACCTCTGTGGATCCTCTTAGCTTGGATAGATATAATGGGCTCTTCGCCACTCCTGTAATGGTAAGAGTGTGATTCTTCAGAGCTTTTTTTATAGATACATCCGTACTTTCTCCCTGGATCTTTAATTTTTCACCTATGTCGCCCTTGGTAAAAACCTTGGAATCCACCAGGCATTCATCTGCCTTTTCAGGCATTCTCCCGGATACTAGATCCGGTTCATTAATGCCCTTTGTATAAGACATAACATGATATGCTTTATCATCTTTATTGATACCTGCCAATACATCTACACTGTAATAACCCTTAGCATCTTTAACATATTTTGCAGAATCAATGGCTCTTAGATCCTCTTCGGAAAATCCATAGCCTGACATAAGCTCTACATCATATAGGTTATTATCCGAGAAATATCCATCTACTGAATCTGTCATCACAAGTTCTGTGATCGACAGACCTGCGTAAAATCCCACGCCAAGAAGCACAATAAGAATGATCGATACATATCTGCCAAAGCTGTCCCGTATGCTTCGAAAGGTATTTTTCAATAATCCTCTTGTCATATTATCACCACTCCAATTCTGAAACAGGGACAGGGTTCTGATTGATCGTAGATCCGGCATTTTTACCGTTCTTGACTAGAATCACCTGATCTGCCATTTCTGTAAGAGCATGGTTATGAGTGACGATAATGACCGTCATATTATTCTTTCTGCTGGTATCCTCCAGTAATTGCAATATCTGTTTTCCGGTCTGATAATCCAGCGCACCTGTCGGCTCATCACATAGTAAGAGCTTGGGATTTTTTGCCAAGGCCCTTGCAATGGACACTCTTTGTTGTTCGCCTCCTGATAGCTGTGCCGGAAAGTTCTGCATTCTCTCTTCCAGACCTACTTCGCTCAATACCAATTCCGGTTGAAAAGGATCATTCGTAA
>ERZ795062.202-NODE-202-length-55430-cov-6.999386_pt1 | contig 55430 bp, 42 predicted proteins | sample MGYA00375146_ERZ795062 | MGnify/ENA primary metagenome ERZ795062 (study PRJEB30191, sample SAMN05720281) | activated sludge metagenome | isolation source: Anaerobic digester | place: USA | collected 2015-07-16 ...
TTCTGAGAAAATATCTTGTGTAGGTTTTCCAAAAATATTTGCTAAAACATTCAATCTTCCTCTGTGCGCCATTCCCATTACAAAATGTTCTACACCTTTTTCTGCAGCAGCTTCAATAACTGCATCTAAACCTGGAATTAAACTCTCTCCACCTTCGAGTGAAAAACGTTTTTGTCCTACATATTTTGTATGTAAAAAGTTTTCAAAAGAAACTGCTTCATTCAATTTACCGAGTATGTGCTTTTTTTGATTAGCATCAAAATTTGGCAAATTATCATTTACATTCAATTTATCATGTATCCATTGAATAACTTCTGGATTGCGCATGTACATGTACTCAATACCTATATGCTTGCAGTACACATTTTTTAGATGAGCAATTATATCTTTTAGTGTTGATGGCTGATGCCCTAAAATTTTTGCAGCATCAAAAACAGTGTCTAAATCGGCGCTAGATAACCCAAAATTTTCAATGTCTAAGTTAGGTGTATAAACCCTTCTTTCTCTAACAGGATTTGTTTCGGTGAACAAATGACCTCTAGTTCTGTAAGCATCAATTAATTTTAGAACATTAAATTCTTTTTGAAGCTTCTCTGAACCTTGAGAATTATCAGTTGAAATATAGGTTACTAATTGTTCACCTAGAGATTGATCACTGTAGTTTTCTATTGCAAAATCGAACCCTTGAAAAAAAGCTCTCCAACTTGGCTCAACGCTATCAGGATTTGTTGTGTATTGTTCATATAAATCAGCAAAAAACTGAGTGTGTGCTGCGTTTAAAAAGGAAAACCTATCCATATTTTTTTATAAACTATTCTTGTAGTTAGAAAATTATTTGCAAAAGTATGACTTTTGTAACAATCTTTCAATGTTTTTAGTACATTTATAACGTTAAATAAGTATATATAAGGTTTCTTATTATTGAATTATGAAAATAAATAAAATTGCATTTGTTGTTACTTTCTGTTTTACTGTTGTCAATGCATGTTTTTCTCAAAGCAGTAATCCAGAAAAACCTGTTAGTAATTTTTGGAGTAATGTTCAATTTGGCGGTGGAATTGGTTTAGGGATTGGTAACGGTTACACAGACATTACTATTGCTCCAAGTGCTATTTACAATTTTAATGAACATTTTTCTTTAGGAACTGGTTTACAGTATAGTTTACTAAAACAAAAAGGATTATACACATCAAATATATTTGGTGCTAGCCTAATTGGATTATACAATCCAATAGAAGAAATACAACTGTCTGTTGAGCTAGAAGAAATGAATGTTAACAATAAATATCAACAGATTGGCTTAAATTATAAAGAAAGTTTTTGGAACACTGGTTTATTCCTTGGTGCTGGTTACAGAATGGACAATATAACTATTGGAGCTCGATATAACCTGCTGTTTGACAAAGACAAAAATGTTTATGGAGATGCTTTGATGCCGTTTGTGAGAATTTATTTTTAATATCTATTACGAAACCAAACCTTCATCCATTCTCTTTTTAAAACAAGAAAAGTGATTTGTTCAGAAAGTTCTACTGTATCGCTACCGTCAAGTTGTTTTAGGTTTTCTTCGGGAACATCTATGATGTAGAGCAAATTCAATAATTCGGCATACTTATTTTGAATAAGTCTATAAATTTTTTCGTGAAGCTGAATTTTTAGTTCATTGGGGTTTGTGCTAGATGGAAAATCAATGCCTTCATTAGCCAGATTGAAATCTTTATTGATTTGTTCTATGAGTTTTGAATATAAATTTTCTCTTTCAGCTTCTGAAAGTAAATTATCGGTAGAAATTGGTGATTTAAAACTAGACATTTCTACTCATTAATTTTTCTCCAAATGCTTTCAAAACTGCTTTTTTGCTGTCTTTTATATCCATTTTTTCAAGTGTTTCAAAAGCTTTTAGTGTAAATTTTTCTATAGCATTTTTAGTTTCTTGACTTGCACCTGTACTATTGAAAATCTCTTTTACCGAATTTATTTTCTCCGTATTATCATTTGGTTGTATAGAAAACAAATGCAACAATTGTTCTTTTTCTTCTGGCTTTGCAAATTCCATAGCCTTTAAATACAAGTAGGTCTTTTTGTTTTCAATGATGTCGCCACCAACTTGTTTTCCAAATGTTTCAGGATTACCAAATGCATCCAAATAATCATCTTGAAGCTGGAATGCTATGCCTAAATTTAACCCAAAATCATAAATAAGATTTTTGTTTTCTTCAGTTGTTTGAGCTACAATTGCACCCATTTTCATTGATGCACCAACCAAAACCGCTGTTTTATACTCAATCATTTTTAGATATTCAGGAATTGTTACGTCTTCTCTAGTTTCAAAATCAACATCATATTGTTGTCCTTCGCAAACTTCTAGTGCTGTTTTGCTAAATAATTTGGCCAACTCTTGAAAAATTTTGGGTTCATATTGTTCAAAATATTGATAGGCTAAAATCAGCATGGCATCACCAGAAAGAATTCCAGTGTTGATATTCCATTTTTCATGAACTGTTTCGTTACCTCTTCGCAATGGCGCATCGTCCATAATATCATCATGAATTAATGAAAAATTATGAAAAACCTCAACAGCAGTTGCTGCGGCTAATGATTTTTTGCAATCAGCATCAAAAACTTCTGTAGCCATCAATGTAAGCACAGGTCTCATTCGTTTTCCTCCTAACGATAGGATGTACTTAATTGGTTCATAAAGATTTGCAGGTTCTTCATTAACAATTAAAGCATTGAAATGGTTGGATATAATTTCTTGATAATATGAAAGAGGTTGCATTTTCAAATTTTTTGGCTAATGTAACTCTATTTAAACATTTATTCAAATGTTAAAAAAATGTAAATACTTTGGAAACTATTTTGGTATTAAAAGTTTCCATTATACATTTGCAGTCAAATTTTAATAAAAATATGAAAGATAAAATTATTGCAAGAGCTACAGATATGTTTTTGAAACTTGGTTTCAAAAGCGTAACTATGGACGATATTGCTTGTGATATGTGTATTTCTAAAAAAACTATTTACAAATATTTTAGTAACAAGGAACAATTAATAGAGCAAGGAACTGAAATTGTTCACCAAAAAATTCATCGATTGATGGATGAAGTGGTTTCGAAAAATTTTAATGCTATTGAGGAGAATTTTGAAATGAGAAAAATGTTCAAAGAAATGTTTCAGTCATTTGATCATTCGCCTGCATATCAATTAAAAAAACATTATCCTGAAATTTATGAAAAAATGATGAGAAACGAAATTGAAGATTGTCACTCCATGTTTTCTCAAAATATTGTAAAAGGAATTGAACAAGGATTATATCGTCCTGAAATTGATATAGAAGCAGCCACAAAATTCTATTACACGCTTATTTTTTCCATAAACGAAAATACTTTGCTAGAACGTGATGCCTACATCCTTGAAGGAAAAGCACTTGAATACCATACTCGTGCTTTGGCAACTCCAAAAGGAATAGAAGAACTTGAAAAACAATTACTTAAATTTAATATATAATCATCAATGAAAAACAAATTAATACTAACCCTTTTACTGTTTGTGAGCATAATCCATGCTCAGGAACAAAAGCAAAGCTATAGTTTCAGCCTTCAGCAAGCTATAGAACATGCCTTGAAAAACAACTACTCCATCATCAATGCTGATAGAGATATTGAAGCTGCTAAAAAGAAAAAATGGGAAACCACAACTATTGGTTTGCCACATATTGAAGGAAATGTTAACTATCTTAATAATTTCAAAATTCAGCAAAATCAATTCACTGTAAACGGACAAACTAATACATTAGAATTTGGAAACTACAATTCTATGGATGCAAGTTTAAAATTGAGCCAATTAATTTTCGATGGCTCATATCTTGTTGGTTTGCAGTCTGCTAGAACTTATTTGAAGATTTCTGAAAACGCTAAAGTCAAAACTAACCAAGAAATTAGAGAAATTGTTATCAATTCCTATGGCAATGTCCTTTTAGCCGATGAAAGTATAGGTATTCTAGAAAAAAATAAAACGATACTCGAGAAAACAGTTTTTGAAACTCAACAAACCTACAATAATGGATTAATAGAAGAAGAAAATGTAGAGCAGTTTCAAATCACACTTGCATCGGTAAAAAGCTCACTAGAAAATGTAAAGCGCCAAAAGAAAATTGCACTCAATATGCTCAAACTGGTTTTGGGAATTGAACTTGAAGAACAATTGACACTTACTGACAATCTCAATTCATTGGCACAAAACAATGTTGATTTAGCCATTTTGAAAGAAGAATTTAAAGTTGAAAACAATATTGATTATCAAATAGGTAAAAACGTAGAAGAGAGCAATAGATTGTTATTAAAATTAGAAAAAAGCAAAGCGTTGCCTTCGCTTGGAGCATCGGTAAACTTTGGTTCAAATACTTTTGGTAGCCGTTTTACAATGTTCAATGGTGATCAAAGATGGTACAATTATTCTAATTTAGGAATTGGGTTAAATGTTCCTATTTTCAGTAGCTTAGGAAGAAGCGCAAGAACTCAACAAGCGAAAATAGCTTTGGAACAATCAAAAACAGAACTGAAAGAAACCGAACAAAAATTGAAACTTCAATTTGAAAAGTCTAAAAGCGATTACGAATACAGCATAGAACAACTTAGCACATCCAAAAGCAATTTAAATCTTGCTGAAAGAATAGAAGGAAAACAAGAAATAAAATTTAAAGAAGGTCTTTCGTCTAGTTTCGATTTAACAAAAGCTCAAGAACAACTCTATGATGCACAACAAAAATACCTTCAATCGCTACTCGATGTAATAAACAAAAGAGCTTCGCTCGAAAAATTAACAAATAAGAACTAACCATATCTCATTGAAAATGAAAAAAATACTAATCGTTACAACAGCATTTATTCTGTTTTCGTGTTCAAATGCATCCAAAACAGAAAACATTGATGATTTAATAAATTCAAAAAATGTTAAAGCATTAACAGAAAAAAAAGCTTCACTTCAAACAGAAATTGCAAAAATTGAAGAAGCATTGGCAAAACTTGATAACAAAAAAGACGAAGCATTAGTTTCTGTTATTACGCTCAAAGACACACTGTTCAACCACTATCTTGAAATTCAAGGAAATGTAGATACAAAAGAGAACATTCTTATTCAACCTGAGTTTAGTGGAACATTAACTTCTTTGACAGTAAAAGCAGGTCAAAAAGTTTCTAAAGGTCAAATTCTAGGTCGAGTTGATGATGCTGGATTGAGCCAACAATTGGCAAGTTTAGAAAATCAATATGCATTGGCAAAAACAACTTTTGAAAGACAAAAAAATCTTTGGGACAAAAAAATTGGCTCCGAGATTCAGTTTCTAAACGCACAAACTCAAATGGTTTCTGCTCAAAAAGCAGTTGCCCAAATGAGAGCTCAATTGGCAAAAACTGTTATTCGTGCGCCTTTTACTGGAACAATTGATGAAGTTTTTGTAGAAAAAGGTCAAGTTGTTGCGCCAAGCCAACAAGGATTAATGCGAATTGTAAATTTGAACAATATGTACGTTTCTACAACTGTTCCTGAAACATATATTGGGAAACTTAAAGTTGGGACAGAAGTTGACGTTTATTTGGCTGCTTTGGGCAAAAATTACAAAGGAAAAGTACGTCAAGTTGGTAATTTCATTAACCCTAACAATCGTAGTTTTGGAATTGAAGTTAGTGTGCCAAATCCAGAAAATTTACTTCGCCCAAATCAAGTGGCCAAGCTAAAAATCATTGATTACATCAATAAAAATGCTGTGGTAGTTCCAACAAATGTGATTCAAGAAGATGCTGCTGGAGACAAATTTGTTTTTGTGGTTAATGGAAGCAATGGCAAAACTGGTGTTGCTAAAAAAGCAATTGTTAGCGTTGGAAAATCATCAGACAATGTAACTGAAATTCTAAGTGGATTATCAGCTAATGATATTATTGTTACCGAAGGAGTGAATACAATTTCTGAAGGTATGAAGTTGAATTTTTAGTTTATATGTTGATGTGTTTATAAGTTTATAAGGTAAAAAATGAAAACATTTAGTTTTGAAAAACTTATTGCTTGGCAAAAAGCGAGAGAATTAGCTTTAGAAATTTTTAAAACAACTAAACTATTTCCTAAAGACGAACTTTTTGGAATGACAAGCCAAATGAGAAGATGTTCAATTTCTATTGCTTCAAATCTAGCTGAAGGTTCAGGAAGAAGTTCAATGAAAGACAAAGCACGATTCACAGAAATCTCCTTTGGATCAGCTTTAGAATTACTAAATCAACTAATATTATCTTTTGACTTTGAATACATCGAAGAAAAAAAATACATTGAAATTAGAGAAAAAATAACAGAGGTAACTATGTTAATTGATGGTTTGCATAAATCTCAATTACCAAAATAATTGCTTATAAACCTATAAACAAATAACCTCATAAACTAAAAAAACATGAGTCATCAAAATAAAGAATTTAGCATATCGAGTTGGGCTATAGAAAACAGAATTACTGTTTATATTTTCACCGCTCTAATAGTAATTACAGGCTTGATTGCATATGTAACAATGCCTCGCGAAGATTTTCCCGAAATTATAGAAAACAAAGTATATATATCTTCTATATTCCCTGGAAACTCTGCCGAAGATGTAGAAAAATTAATTATCAAACCACTTGAAAAAGAAATAAAAAACATCAGTGGAGTTGATAAAATAACCGCTAGCTCGTTTCAAGATTATGGAATGATTATAGTAGAATTTGCTGATAAAGTTGGTATTGAAGAAGCCAAAACAAAAATAAAAGATAAAGTTGACATTGTTAAAGCTGATAACGATTGGCCAAATCTTGATAATGGCAGTAAAGTAGATCCAAGTGTTTTTGAGTTAAACATTTCCGAAGAAGTCCCAATTTTGAACATCAACCTCAAAGGAGATTACACTACGCAACAATTGAAAAAATATGGAGAAAAACTTCAAGATGATATTGAAGAAATTCCCGAAGTGAAAAAAGTTGATATCTTAGGTGTAGATGATAAAGAAGTTGAAATCGCTGTAGATATTTTCAAAATGACTGCTGCTCAAGTTTCTTTTGATGATATTCAAAATGCTGTGAAGTATGAAAACATGACACTTTCTGGAGGTAACTTAGTTTCTCAAGGTTCTAGAAACAACATCAGAATTGTTGGTGAGATAAAAGACCCGAAAGAATTGGAAAATGTTATTGTAAAACACAATGGCGGAACAGTTTATCTAAAAGATATTGCAACTATTTCTTTCAAAGAAAAAGAAAAAACAACTTATGCTCGCGAAAGCAAGAAAGAAGTTGTAATGCTTAATGTAAAAAAACGTTCTGGGCAAAATATGATTTCTGCTATTGAGCAAGTAAAAGAAAAAATCAAAGCAGCTCAAGAAAATTATTTACCTAAAAACCTCAACATTGAATTGACTAATGACCAATCATCTAGAGTTGAACATCAAGTAGATGAATTATCAAACCACATTATTTTCGGTATTGTGCTGGTAATGATTGTTTTAATGTTTACCATGGGATTGAGAAATTCACTTTTTGTTGGAGCAGCAATTCCATTATCAATGATGATTGCTTTTACTCTGCTTGCAGCATTTGGAAAAACACTAAATACCATGGTTCTTTTTGGTCTGGTTATGGGATTGGGCCTTTTGGTAGATGATGGTATCGTTGTGGTTGACAACGTTTTTGCCAATATGAAAAAAGGAATGTCGCGAATACAAGCTTCAAAAATAGGTATTGGTGAAATAGCTTGGCCAGTAATTTCATCAACTGCAACAACCTTAATGGCTTTCTTGCCTTTTGCACTTTGGCCTGGAACAATGGGTAAATTCATGATTTATTTCCCAATAACACTAACCGTAACATTGACCGCTTCACTATTTGTTGCCATGGTTATCAATGCCGCAATGACTGGTGGTTCTATGGATATTGAGGACAAAAACATCTCTAAAAAATCTATAAAAAGATACACCATTATTTTTACCGTTGTAGGGCTATTTTTTGCAATTCTTGGAAATTCACATGTGTATGACAACAAGTTATTAAGAGGAATTGGTCATTTGGCAATCATTTCATTAGTTTTAATGTGGTTATACAGAATAAAATTATACCAATGGACACAAGACTTTCAACACAGTTTTTTCCCTAGACTTGAAGAAAAATACAAAGTTTTTTTGGCAAAAATCTTAACAGGAAGTAATGCATGGAAATCCTTAATAGGTATTATTGGAATGTTAATATTATCTATTATTTTAGTAAAAGTTTTCCCAAGAAAACTATTGTTCTTTCCAGAAAACATTCCTAACCAAGTAATTGCTTACATTGAATATCCTCAAGGTACAGATATTGAAAAAACAAATAAAGCAACTCTATATGTAGAGAACCAAATATTCGATATAATGAAGAAATATATCGACCCGAAAACACATGAAAATTATTTGGCAGAAAGCATTGTTTCTCAAGTAGGTGTTGGTGCAGGAAATCCAAATGTGGATGCTGGTTCAGCTAACGAAACACCTTTCAAAGGAAAAGTTACTGTAAATTTCTCTGAATTTAAATTCCGTAGAGGTGTTAAAACCGAAGAAATTCTCGAAGAAATTCGAGCAAAAGTAAAAGGTATAGCAGGTGCAAAAGTTACAGTAGAAAAAGATGCTAATGGTCCGCCAGCTGGTTATCCTATTAGTATTCAACTTACTGGTTCTGACTATGATCAAATGCTTATTGAAGCAGATAAAATGATAGCTTTTGTAAACTCAAAAAATATACCTGGAATTGAGAGACTAAATGTTGATGTCAATAAAGAAAGTCCAGAGCTAGAGGTTAAAGTTGATCGAGTAAATGCAGGAAGCCTAGGAGTTTCAACTGGACAATTAGGTTTTAATTTACGTCGTTCTGTTTATGGACAAGAAATTTCCACATACAAAGAAGGTGATGACGATTATAACATAGTTGTTAGAATGCAAGAAGATCAACGTAAAAATGAAAATGTTCTTTTCAATCAATCGTTGACTTTTAGAAATCAAGCAAATGGACAAATGATGCAGATTCCTATTTCGGCTGTATCAAATACAGAAAAAACAACGACATATAACCAAATAAAACGTAAAAATTACAAGCGAATAATGACTATTTATTCCAACGTTTTAACAGGTTACAATGGTGATGAAATTACAAAACAAATTGAAACTGAACTAAAATCATACAAGTTGCCGAAAGGCATCACCTACTCTTTCTCTGGTGTTCAAGAAGAGCAAGGTAAAAACCAAAGTTTCTTGATGTATGCTTTATTCCTTGCAATGGCAGGAATTACATTAATCATTGTTCTCCAATTTAACTCCGTTTCAAAAACCATAGTAATATTGTTTACAGTGCTTTTGAGTTTTAGTGGTGTTTTCTATGGTTATGTGATAGCAAATATGGATTTTGTAATCTTGATGACCATGATGGGTATCATTTCACTTGCGGGTATTGTTGTAAAAAATGGTATTGTATTGATGGACTTTTTCGTATTGCTCCTTGACAAAAAAGTAGCTGAAAAAGGTGTAGAAAGCCATGATGATTTGACCTTAGATGAAATCAAAGAAATTATTATAGAAAGCGGTAAATCTCGTTTGCGTCCAGTTCTTCTAACAGCACTGACGGCAGTTCTTGGATTAATCCCTTTGGCAATAGGCTTGAACTTTGACTTTTTTGGGCTAGTCACTGACTTTAATCCTCACTTGTATATGGGTGGAGACAATGTTATTTTCTGGTCGCCACTGGCTTGGACAATTATCTTTGGATTGACGTATGCTACCGTTTTGACCCTAGTAATGGTACCAGTTATGTTCTTCCTAGTGAAAAGAGTTAAATATTGGTTGAGAAACCGAAGAGAAAAAAGAAAAGCTTTAGAAGCGTAACAAAAAAAGGAACTCAAAATTGAGTTCCTTTTTTTTATTTATTGGGTTGTTTAATTTCTGTTAGCTAATCCTTCTTGTTTCCAGTTTTTAACAGATTTTATTTGACTAGAAGAATAGTCAACTTCTGCTAAAGTCTCTTTATTCCAAAAGAACCATTTTCCAGTTTTTTCTCCATTTACATACTCTCCAGAAGATTTTTTATTTCCATTTTCATCATATGAAGTCCAAACTCCGTCTAATTTACCATCTTTAAAATATCCTTGTTGTTGAACTTTTCCATTGTCATAATAATAGGTAGCTTTCACAAGATTTCCTTCTTGTTCTAAATATGGTTTTTTAGATTGAGAAAAAACCACTCCAGAAGCCATCAAAATTCCAAAAATCATTATCTTTTTCATAGTTGTAGGTTTTAAATGTTTATAAATACTTAACAAATTTACATTTTATTTTACATTTAAAAAACTTTTTCTTAACAATTTGGTAACATTGAAACAAAATTTAACATTGGAAGAAACAATGAATCACAAAAAAACCACGCTGTGCGTGGCTTTGAGAACGATCTGTTCAATTTATGATTTTAATAAACTATTTAATTGTTCCTCTAATTTTGGGTTCGAAGGTCTTGCAGCATCAGCATCAATCACATTTCCTTTTGGGTCGATTAAAATAAATCTTGGTATAGACATTATTCCAAATGCTGTTATGAATGAAGAGTTCCAATTTTTATCTGCAAAAAGTTGAATTCCTCCAAGTTCTTTTTCTTTAACAAAGTTTTTCCACTTGTCATGGTCTTTTTCAACATCTACAGAAATACTTACAAACTCAATGTTTTTCCCATGAAACTTTTCTTCTATCTTTTTTAGAAAAGGAATTTCTGCTCTACATGGTCCACACCAAGTAGCCCAAACATCAATATAAACATACTTTCCTTTCAAACTTTCCAAAGATGTCGTTCCACCTTTCGCATTTTCATAATCAAAATTTGGTGCAACAGAATTATTCAGTTTCTTGTTCCCCATTATTTGATTGTGGTATTGAAACAATCCCATGTTTTTCATGGTAAGATTGTTTTTATAGCTAGTTACAAAAGCTTCTCCTAAACCAGCTTTATTTAATCTTTCTAAGTCAGCTTCTTTCATTTTTTCGAATGCAACTTTGAATTCGGCTTCATCTTTTGAAAGTAACTCTTCATAATTGAATTTAGAATCCTCTAATGTTTCATTAGCCAAAAAATTGTTTTCTTTTTCTACTTTGCCTTTAAACTTTAAAGTTTCATCAAAATGCTGTGCATCCATAGTTAAACTTAAATCAAACCCATTCTTTAGATACAATTGGGCATATTCTACCCCATCATATAGTTGATACATTCCTTCATTTACCTCGAATGTAGATTTGAATTTACCTTTGTCGTCAGCTTTTATCTCCCGAACAATTGTTTTTCCATTTTTGATAAAAAGAACATCTCCATTTCTATTGGCTATATCTGCCGAAAATGTCATAGTGTTTTGAGCAGTTGTGTATAGCCCAATAAAAAGAGTGGCGAAAAAAATTAATTGTCTTTTCATGATTTATTATTTATGAGTTCAAATTTATATTTTTTCAATTAATATTTCCCTTAATTAACAAAAACTTGTATTGAGTTTTATTTATTGTTTTTGATTTAAGTTTTTTACTTTTGCACCCAAGATAAAAGTCACGAAGCTTTAGCAAAATAGATAAAGCATTTTTTGAAATAAAATTTTTTCCAATGTATAGAAGTCATAATTGCGGCGAATTAAACGCTAACCATATCAATAAAGAAGTAACTCTTGCGGGTTGGGTTCAAAAATCAAGAGATAAAGGATTCATGATTTGGGTAGATTTGCGCGATAGATATGGAATTACGCAATTAATTTTTGATGAGAGTAGAACTGAAAAATCAGTTTTTGAATTAGCAAAAACTCTCGGTCGTGAATTCGTTATTCAAGTAAAAGGAACCGTTATTGAACGTGAGTCTAAAAATAATAATATTCCAACTGGTGAAATTGAAATTCTAGTTAGCGAATTAACTATTCTAAATGCTGCTATTTTGCCTCCTTTTACCATTGAAGATGAAACCGATGGTGGTGAAGACATCCGAATGAAGTACCGTTATCTTGATATTCGTAGAAATCCTGTAAAAAATGCTTTGCTTTTCCGTCATAATGTGGCAATGCATGTGAGAAACTATCTTTCAAATCAAGGCTTTTGCGAAATTGAAACTCCATATTTGATTAAATCAACTCCAGAAGGCGCAAGAGATTTCGTTGTTCCAAGTAGAATGAACGAAGGTCAATTTTATGCCTTACCACAATCGCCACAAACCTTCAAACAATTGCTGATGGTGGGTGGAATGGATAAATATTTTCAAATTGTAAAATGTTTCCGTGACGAAGATTTACGTGCCGATAGACAACCTGAGTTTACACAAATCGATTGCGAAATGGCATTTGTGGAACAGGAAGATATTTTGAATGTTTTTGAAGGATTAACTCGTCATTTATTGAAAGAAATAAAAGGCATTGAAGTAGAAAAATTCCCAAGAATTACCTACGATTATGCTATGAAAACCTACGGAAATGACAAACCAGATATTCGTTTTGATATGAAATTTGGTGAGTTGAATGAAGTGGCTCAACACAAAGATTTTCCAGTTTTCAACTCGGCTGAATTAGTCGTTGGAATTGCTGCTCCGAATTGTGCAAACTATACTCGTAAAGAAATTGACGCTTTAATTGATTGGGTAAAACGTCCACAAGTTGGTGCTTCGGGAATGGTGTATGTAAAATGTGAAGCCGACGAAACGTACAAATCATCGGTAGATAAATTTTACGATCAAGATGATTTAGCAAAATGGGCAGAAATTACTGGTGCCAAAGCTGGCGACATGATTTTTATTCTTTCTGGAAAAGCTGACAAAACAAGAACACAACTATCAGCACTCAGAATGGAACTTGCAACACGTTTAGGTTTGAGAAAACCTGAAGAATTTTCACCTTTATGGGTTGTAGATTTTCCTCTGTTAGAATTTGATGAAGAAAGCGACCGTTATCATGCTATGCATCATCCGTTCACTTCTCCAAAACCTGAAGATTTCGAATTATTAGAAACAAATCCAGGAAAAGTAAGAGCAAATGCCTATGATATGGTTTTGAATGGAAATGAAATTGGTGGTGGTTCAATAAGGATTCATGATAAAAATTTACAAGCAAGAATGTTCAATCTGCTTGGTTTTACTCCCGAAGAAGCTGAAAATCAGTTTGGATTTTTAATGAATGCATTTCAATATGGCGCGCCACCACACGGAGGTTTAGCTTTTGGATTGGATAGATTAGTAGCAATTCTTGGAGGTCAAGAAACTATTCGTGACTTTATTGCTTTCCCAAAAAACAATTCTGGACGCGATGTCATGATTGATGCACCATCAGTAATCGATGACAAACAATTAGAAGAATTACACATAAAATTAGACATAACTAAATAATTGTCAAATTCATAAAATTTTAAGAAGCATCAGTTGAAATATTTAAAAAGCTGATGCTTTTTTTATGAAATATTTTTAATTCTATAAACTTTTATTTGAAATATATTCTATATTTTAAATTTTTATTTAAAATAATTACAATTTTTTAACATAAAAAATATTGCTGTTAAACAAATAAAACTATCTTTGATTATTATTAACTCTTTTTATATTAAAATGCGAACAGGCACAGTAAAATTCTTCAATGAAGAAAAAGGTTACGGTTTCATTACAGATGAGGAAACTGGAAAAGACATTTTTGTTCACGCTTCTGGCGTTGAAACAAAGTCTCTAAATCAAGGAGATAAAGTTTCTTATGAAGAACAAGACGGAAAAAAAGGTAAAATAGCAGCACAAGTGGCTGTTGTCAAAGATTAAATATAGTGTATTTTTGATTACCTATAAAAGCCTTGAAAATTTCAAGGCTTTTGTTATTTATAATCGTTTTAAATAAACAGAAAAAAGGGGTTTAAAACAAACCTTTAGACTTAGTTGTTTGCGATTTCAATATTGCGATGTATATTTGTGACTGATTTAATTTTTGAGCAAATTTTTATACTATGCAATCTAATCAAATTGATTTTTTTCCAATACTAATGCAGATGTTATTAGCTGTTGGGTTTGTAGTAGGAACAATTATAATATCAGGTTTTTTAGGACCAAAACGTCATTCAAAAAACAAAGATAAAAATTTCGAATGTGGTATTGAATCCATCGGAAATGCCAGAATTCCTTTTTCGGTAAAATATTTTCTAGTTGCCATACTTTTTGTTCTTTTTGATGTGGAAGTAATTTTCCTATATCCTTGGGCAGTAAACTTTAAGGATTTGGGTATGGATGGTATGGTTAAAATGATCATTTTTATGTCTTTACTTCTTGTTGGTTTCTTTTATATCATCAAGAAAAAAGCTCTTGAGTGGGAATAAAAAATAATTGCTATGAGTGAAACAAAAACAAATATGGTTGCTCCACCAGAAGGAGTTTCTGGGGAAGGTTTTTTTGCTACAAAGCTGAGCGATGTAGTAGGATTAGCAAGAGCAAATTCATTATGGCCATTACCATTTGCAACTTCTTGTTGCGGTATTGAGTTTATGGCAACAATGGCCTCTCATTATGACCTTGCTAGATTTGGATCTGAACGTGTGAGTTTTTCTCCTCGTCAAGCCGATATGTTGATGGTGATGGGAACAATCTCAAAAAAAATGGCGCCAATTCTTCGTCAAGTATATGAACAAATGAGTGAACCACGCTGGGTAATCTCTGTTGGTGCTTGTGCGTGTTCTGGTGGTGTTTTTGACACGTATTCTGTACTACAAGGAATTGACAAAGTTATTCCAGTAGATGTTTATGTGCCAGGTTGTCCACCAAGACCAGAACAAATTGTTCAAGGTGTTATGCAATTGCAAGAATTAGTTAAAAACGAATCGGTTCGTAGAAGAAATTCTCCTGAATATAAAGAACTTTTAGCATCTTATAATTTATAAAATGGCTTTAGAAAACACATTAATTCAAGAAAAACTTACTCAAAAATTTGGCAATTCAGTAACAAACTTTGCTACAATGAGAGATATTTTTACTCTTGAAGTAAATAAAGATAAAGTACACGAAGTAATTCAATTTCTTAAAGATGATGAGGAATTGAATTTTCATTTTTTAACAGATTTGGCAGGAATTCATTATCCAGACAATAATGTTGATGAACAATTTGCTGTGACTTATCAATTACATAATTGGATAGAAAACACAAGAATTCGTATCAAAACTTTTCTAAATGGTGAAAATCCAGAAGTTCAAACGATTACAGATTTGTTTTTATGCAGTAACTGGATGGAAAGAGAAGCTTGGGATTTTTATGGAATAAAATTCACAGGACATCCACAACTTAAAAGAATTTTAAATATGGATGAAATGGTTTCTCATCCTATGAGAAAAGAATTTCCTATGGAAGATGGCGGAAGAACAGATAAAGATGATCGTTTCTTCGGTAGAACTCCAGTTAATTGTTAATATAAATAATTCAACATTATAAAATGTCAGACTTATTATTATCACCAGAGCAACGATATGCTAAAATAATTGAAGAAAAACGCAACGAAGACGGAAGCGAATTAAACGTTCTAAACTTAGGACCAACGCATCCTGCTACGCATGGTATTTTTCAAAATATTCTTCTTATGGATGGTGAACGCATTCTTGAAGCGGAACCAACTGTGGGTTACATTCATCGTGCTTTTGAAAAAATTGCTGAAAACCGTCCGTTTTACCAAATAAATGTATTGACAGACAGAATGAACTATTGTTCTTCGCCTATCAATAACATGGCATGGTGGATGACAGTTGAAAAACTTTTGAATATAGAAGTTCCGAAACGTGCTCAATATCTTAGAGTTATTGTTATGGAATTAGCTCGAATTGCAGACCATTTAATTTGTAATTCAATCCTTGGTGTTGATACTGGTGCTTATACAGGTTTCCTATATGTATTTCAATTCAGAGAAAAAATCTATGAAATCTATGAAGAAATTTGTGGTGCTCGTTTAACAACCAATATGGGAAGAATTGGTGGTTTTGAAAGAGAATGGTCTGACGAAGCTTTCAAAAAATTAAATACTTTCCTTGAAGAATTCCCTATTGCATGGAAAGAATTTGAAAACCTATTTGAAAGAAATAGAATTTTTATAGATAGAACCGTAAATGTAGGTCCAATTTCTGCTGAAAAAGCGATGCAATATGGATTTACTGGTCCAAATCTTCGTGCTGCAGGAATTGATTATGATGTGAGAAAAGCTGCTCCATATTCTTCTTATGAAGATTTTGAATTTGATGTTCCTGTAGGAAAATCAGGCGATACTTATGATAGATTTTGTGTGCGAAATGCAGAAGTTTGGGAAAGTATCAGTATCATAAAACAAGCATTAGCAAAACTTCCAGACGGACCATATCATGCAGATGTTCCAGATTATTATCTTCCACCAAAAGAAGATGTATATCACAACATGGAAAGTTTGATTTATCATTTTAAAATAGTAATGGGCGAAGTTCCTGTTCCTGTTGAAGAAATTTATCACGCGGTCGAAGGCGGAAATGGCGAATTAGGATTTTATCTTATTTCTGATGGAAGTAGAACGCCTTACAGATTAAAAATGAGAAGACCATGTTACATCTATTATCAAGCATATCCCGAAATGATTAAAGGATCAATGCTGTCTGATGCGATTGTAATACTGTCAAGTTTAAATGTTATTGCTGGCGAATTAGACGCTTAATTAATGTATAATGTATGTTGAAAAAAATGTATAATGATAAAAGTATAATGTAAAACAATATACAATTTACATTATACAATATACAGACAAAAAAATGGAAAGAACACATATAAAACAAGAAATTAATATAACTCCACAACTAATGGAGCGTATTAATGAATTGATAAGTCATTATCCTGCTGACAAAAAGAAATCGGCATTGTTACCTGTTTTACACGAAGTTCAAGATGCACACGATAATTGGCTGAGTATCGAATTACAAAACAAGGTAGCCGAAATTCTTGAAATCCTTCCAATAGAAGTTTATGAAGTGGTGACTTTTTACACCATGTTCAATCAAAGACCTATTGGAAAATATATGTTTGAATTTTGTCAAACATCACCTTGTTGTCAAAACGGTGTAGAAGATTTAATGGATTATACGTGTTCAAAATTAGGAGTAAATGTTGGCGAACCTACTGCAGATGGACTATTTGAAGTGCGAGGTGTAGAATGTCTTGGTGCATGCGGTTATGCTCCAATGATGCAGTTAGGTGATTTTTATAAAGAACACTTAACAAAAGAAAAAATCGATGAATTAATCGATGATTGTAAAGCTGGAAAAATAACTTTACACGATAAGTAATATCATGGGAAGAAAAATATTATTAGACAAAATAAACGTTCCAGGCATAAAAACCTACGAAGTATATCGCCGTGAAGGTGGTTATGCTTCTGTAGAAAAAGCACTTAAAAAAATGACACCCGATGATGTTGTAGAAGAAGTAAAAACTTCTGGTCTTCGTGGTCGTGGTGGTGCAGGTTTTCCTGCTGGAATGAAATGGAGTTTTATTGATAAAAAATCAGGTAAACCACGTCATTTGGTTTGTAATGCAGACGAAAGTGAACCAGGAACATTCAAAGACCGATTTTTAATGGAATACATTCCACATCTTTTAATAGAAGGAATGATAGTTTCTAGTTATGCACTTGGTGCTAACCTATCCTACATATACATTCGTGGAGAATATATGTGGGTTTACAAAATATTAGAAAGAGCCATTGCTGAAGCTCGTGCAGCAGGTTGGTTAGGAAAAAATATTCTTGGAAGTGGATATGATTTAGATTTATATGTACAAATTGGTGGTGGAGCATATATCTGTGGAGAAGAAACTGCATTAATCGAAAGTTTAGAAGGAAATCGTGGAAATCCACGATTAAAACCACCATTTCCAGCGGTTCAAGGTTTATGGCAAAACCCAACGGTTGTAAATAATGTAGAAACTATTTCGGCTGTGCCTTGGATTGTAAATAATTCTGGAGCAGATTATGCAGCAATAGGAATTGGTCGTTCAACTGGAACTAAGTTAATTTCAGCATCAGGAAATATAAAAAATCAAGGTGTTTTCGAAATTGAATTAGGTATTTCTGTTGATGAATTCATGAATTCTGATGAATATTGTGGCGGAATGCAAACCGATAGACCTTTGAAAGCGCTTGTTCCTGGAGGAAGTTCTGTGCCAATTTTGCCAGCGAATTTAATTTTTAAAACGGCGAATGGAGAAGATAGATTAATGACGTATGAAAGTCTTTCTGATGGCGGATTTGCGACAGGTTCTATGTTAGGTTCAGGTGGATTTATCGTTTATGACGACAGAGCTTGTATCGTTCGAAATACGTGGAATTTTTCACGTTTCTACCATCATGAAAGTTGCGGACAATGTACACCTTGCCGTGAAGGAACTGGTTGGCTAGAAAAAGTGTTGTGGAGAATTGAAAACGGTCAAGGTCGCGAAGAAGACATCGAATTGTTATGGAGTATTCAATCAAAAATTGAAGGAAATACAATTTGTCCATTAGGCGATGCGGCATCATGGCCAGTTGCGGCCGCAATTCGTCATTTTAGAGATGAATTTGAATACCATATTCGTTTTCCAGAAAAAGTAAAAAATAGAGATCATTTTGTTGCTGAACCTTTTGAAAAAGTAAAGCATTTGGTAGCAAAACAAACTGTATAATTCGTTTCAGGTTTCAGGTTTCAAGTTAAAAATGACTTGGAACATGAAACTTTAAACTTGAAACAAATAAATATAATGAAAGTAACCATAGACGGTCAAGAAATTGAAGTAGAAGCAGGAACAACCATCTTGCAAGCTGCACGAAAAATTGGTGGAGAAAGTGTTCCACCAGCGATGTGTTATTATTCAAAATTAAAAGGAACTGGTGGAAAATGCCGTTGTTGTTTAGTAGAAGTTACTAAAGGTAGCGAAGCTGATCCAAGACCAATGCCAAAATTGGTAGCTTCTTGTGTAACAGGTTGTATGGACGGAATGGAAGTTTCTAGTAAATCTTCTGAAAGAGTTACTGAAGCTAGAAAAGCCGTAACCGAATTTCTTTTGATAAATCACCCATTAGATTGTCCTGTATGTGATCAAGCTGGTGAATGTGATTTGCAAAATTTATCTTTCGAACACGGAAAAGCGCAAACGCGTTTTATAGAAGAAAAAAGAACTTTTGAACCAGAAGATATTGGTCCGTACATTCAACTACACATGAACCGTTGTATTGTTTGTCAACGTTGTGTAGAAGTGGCAGACCAGTTAACTGATAAACGAGTTCATGGGGTTTTAAATCGCGGTGATCACTCGCAAATTTCAACTTGTATTTCTACTGCAATTGACAATGAGTTTTCTGGAAATATGATTGATGTTTGTCCGGTTGGAGCTTTGACTGATAAAACGTTCCGTTTCAAATCCAGAGTTTGGTTCAACAAGCCATTCAATGCTCACAGAGAATGTACAACTCCAGGATGTTGCGGAAAAACAACACTTTGGATGTTTGGAAACGAAATTCAAAGAGTTACTGCAAGAAAAGATGAATATCACGAAGTAGAAGATTTTATCTGTAACACTTGTCGTTTTGATAAAAAAGAAGTTTCTGATTGGGTAATTGAAGGTCCAAGGAAATTTGAGAAAGATTCTGTTATCAATCAAAATAAAAAATATAATACGACTGAAAAAGTTGTTATTGAAACCGAAAAAGCAATTCTTTTAGGTAGAGATATTGACCGTAAAAAAATTAGTATGGCTGATATTGACTACAACGAAAAAATTGATGGTAAACCATTAAAATAGAATTAAATGGATAGTGCATTTATTATAGAGAAAAGCGTATTTATAGTTGTAATTTTTGCAATTACGATGATAATGGCGATGTATTCTACTTGGGCTGAACGTAAAGTTGCTGCCTATCTTCAAGATAGAGTTGGTCCAAATCGTGCAGGTTGGGGTGGATTATTACAACCACTTGCTGATGGTATGAAACTTTTTGCAAAAGAAGAATTTTTCCCAAATACTCCTAATAGATTTCTATTTGTTGTTGGTCCAGCTATTGCCATGAGTACCGCATTAATGACAAGTGCTGTAATTCCTTGGGGAGATAAACTGCATATTTTTGGTAGAGATGTAATTCTTCAAGCTACAGATATTGATGTTTCTATTCTTTATGTATTTGGTATAATATCGATTGGTGTTTATGGAGTTATGATTGGTGGTTGGGCTTCGAATAATAAATTCTCTCTAATGAGTTCTGTTCGTGCCGCATCTCAAATGGTTTCCTATGAAGTTGCTATGGGTTTAGCAATTATTGCTCTTTTGATGATGTCTGGAACATTGAGCTTAAAAGAAATTGCCGAACAACAATCAGGAATGAACTGGAATGTTTTTTATCAACCTGTTGGTTTCTTAATATTCTTGGTTTGTGCTTTTGCTGAAACCAATAGAACACCTTTTGACTTGGCCGAGTGTGAATCGGAGTTGATAGGTGGTTATCATACGGAGTATTCTTCCATGAAAATGGGATTCTATCTTTTTGCTGAATATGCCAATATGTTTATTTCATCAGCAATTTTGGCCGTGTTGTATTTTGGCGCTTACAATTATCCTGGTATGCAATGGATGTCGGACAACGTTGGCGTAAATGCTGCTAATATCTTAGGAATTGTAGTTTTATTTATAAAAATATGCTTCTTCATCTTCTTCTATATGTGGGTAAGATGGACAATACCTCGTTTTAGATACGATCAATTAATGCATTTGGGTTGGAAAATTTTAATTCCATTAGCAATAGTAAATATTATGGTAACTGGAGTTTGCATTCTAGTTTTTAAATAAAAAAATATGTCAACAGCTATTCAAAATATATCATTATCAGGAAAGAAAAAAGAAGTTTCCAATAAGGAAATGACTTTCTGGGAAAAGTTATATCTTATTGCTATCGTAAAAGGTTTATGGATTACCATTAAGCATTTCTTCAAAAAGAAAGCCACTATCCATTATCCTGAACAAGTTAGAGCATTTAGTCCTGTTTATCGTGGAAGACACATGTTGAAACGCGATGAACAAGGTCGTGAAAACTGTACTGCTTGTGGTTTGTGTGCGCTTTCTTGCCCAGCAGAAGCTATCACAATGAAAGCAGCCGAGAGAAAGAAAGGTGAAGAACATCTATACCGTGAAGAAAAATATGCCGAAATCTATGAAATCAACATGTTGCGTTGTATTTTTTGTGGTTTGTGTGAAGAAGCTTGTCCTAAAGATGCTATTTATCTAACCATCTCAAAAGAACTTGTTCCTGCGCAATATGATAGAGAAGATTTCATTTTTGGTAAAGATAAATTAGTAATGCCTCTTGAAATGGCTATTAAAAATACTCAACTTAAAAACGCTAACTAATGTCACCAATATTAATTACATTTTATTTTTTAGCAGCCATAACATTGGCAACAGCGTTTTTGACTATTTATAGTAAAAATCCAATTCATAGCGCTATTTATCTAATCATTTGTTTCTTTAGCATTGGTGGTCATTATTTGCTTTTTAATGCTCAATTTTTAGCAATAGTTCACATTATTGTTTATGCTGGAGCCATCATGGTTTTGATGCTTTTTACTATCATGCTTATGAATCTCAACAAAGAAGACGAAGTACACAAACCTAGGATTACAAGGCTTGGAGCTATAGTTGTTTTTGTGGTAATGAGCATAGTTTTGGTTACTATTTTCATCAATTCAAAAACAATCGTTGGAGAATATGATACTAGTGGTGAAGATTTTCAATCTATCAAGAAATTAGGAAATGTGCTATTAAACGAATATATGGTTCCATTTGAATATGCTTCTGTTCTATTACTTGTTGCAATGATTGGAACTGTATTATTATCTAAAAAAGAAAAACCAGGAAAATAAAATGGGAAATATTTTAAATGAAATAGGGATAGAAAACTACATTTTCCTTTCAGTATTATTGTTCTGTATAGGAGTTTTTGGCGTGCTTTATCGTAGAAATGCCATTATAGTTTTTATGTCAATAGAAATTATGCTGAATGCTGTAAACTTATTATTTGTTGCTTTCTCTACCTATCACCAAGATGCCGAAGGACAGGTTTTTGTATTTTTCTCTATGGCAGTTGCCGCAGCTGAAGTAGCCGTTGGCTTAGCTATATTAGTTTCAGTTTTCAGAAACCTTGGCTCGATAGATATTGATAATTTGAAAAACTTAAAAGGATAATAAAAATGGAAATGAACTTGGCTATAATATTACTTTTATCTCCATTTGTTGGATTTCTTTTTAATGTTTTCTTTGGAAAAAAAGTAAGCAAAGGTTTTTCGGGAACAATTGGAACACTAACCGTAGTGGTATCTTTTTTACTGAGTGTTTGCTTTTTTGCACAATTAAATCAAAATGGAAAAGCTTTTGAGTTTTCATTATTTGATTGGATACAAGTAGGTAATTTTAAATTAAATTTTGGAATATTACTAGATCAATTATCAATACTTTGGTTGTTATTCGTTACCGGAATTGGTTCTTTGATTCACCTGTATTCCATCAGCTACATGCACGATGATGAAAATATACATAAGTTCTTTGCGTATTTGAATTTGTTCGTGTTCTTCATGATAACATTAGTAGTTGGAAGCAATTTATTGGTAATGTTTATCGGTTGGGAAGGCGTTGGATTGTGTTCCTATTTACTAATCGGATTTTGGTATAAAAATCAAGATTATAACGATGCGGCAAAGAAAGCTTTCATCATGAATCGTGTTGGTGATTTAGGACTTTTGATAGGAATATTTATTTTGGCTATTAATTTAGATACCATAAATTTCACAGATTTGAATGCTGGTGTAGTTGCACTAAACAAAACTGGTGGAAATCAAGCTTTACAATGGGCAGCACTTTGCCTTTTCATTGGAGCAACAGGAAAATCAGCACAAATTCCACTCTATACATGGTTACCCGATGCAATGGCTGGACCAACACCAGTTTCGGCATTAATTCACGCTGCTACAATGGTTACTGCTGGTATTTTTATGGTAACAAGAATGAATTTCTTATTCGATTTAACTCCAAATGTTCAAAATATTATTGCGATAGTTGGTGCTGTTACTTCTTTAGTTGCTGCTGCAATTGGATTGTTACAAAACGATATTAAAAAAGTATTGGCTTATTCAACCGTTTCACAATTAGGTTTGATGTTCCTAGCCTTAGGACTTGGAGCTTATAACGTTGCTGTATTTCATGTAATCACACATGCATTTTTCAAAGCATGTTTGTTCTTGGGTTCAGGTTCAGTAATTCACGGATTGCACGGCGAACAAGACATGAGAAAAATGGGTGGTTTACGCAAAGCAATGCCCATCACATTTTGGACAATGATGATTTCAACACTAGCAATTGCTGGAATTTTCCCTTTTGCAGGTTTTTGGTCAAAAGACGAAATCTTGATGACTGCTTTTCATGAAAATAAAACTTTATGGATTGTAGCTTCTATCGCGTCTATAATGACTGCTTTTTATATGTTCAGATTAATGTATTTAACATTTTTCAGAGAGTTTAGAGGAACCGAAGAACAAAAACATCATTTACACGAAAGCCCAAGTTTGATTACTATTCCTTTAGTAATTTTGGCTGTTTTAGCAACTATTGGTGGAGCAATCAATTTGCCTGGAAGTACTTGGTTAAATCACTATTTAGAGCCAATTTTAGCTGGTAAACACGAAGAACATCATCTTGGTTCTACTGAGTATATGCTAATGGGTATTGCATTAGTAGGAGCAATAATCGGTATTGTTTTGGCTTATTCAAAATATATAAAACAAGCTTTTGTGCCGAAAACAGACAATGAAATTGTTGGTTTTTCAAAAACCGTTTATAACAAATTTTATGTTGATGAGCTTTATACCGTAACAATTGTAAAGCCAATAAATGCTCTTTCTAATTTCTTTAGAACAACGCTTGAACCTGCTTTGTCAAAAGTTGTTTTTAGTTTTGGTTCTGTAGCTTATGGATTGTCATCGCAAGGAAGAAAACTTCAAAATGGAAACATTGGTTTATATCTATTCGTATTTGTAATCGGTATATGTGCCATCATAACTTATTTATTTATAGCTCAATAATTTTCAGATAATGAATATAACTACATTATTAATACTACTTTTAGCTGGAGCAGTTGTAACGCTTATATCGGGCGATAAATTAGCTTCTAGAGTAGCTTTACTATTCAGTTTAGTAGCATTTGGATTTTCATTAAATCTTTTGTTTCAATTCAATCAAGGAACAGACATTAGTTTTGTTTCCAACTGGATAGATAACCCAAAAGTAGCTTTTGCATTAAAAGCTGATGGATTATCGATGGCAATGGTTTTATTGACTACGGCATTAACTCCGCTAATAATTTTATCATCATTTGGAAATAATTTCAATAATAGTAAGAATTTCTATGCTTTAGTATTGCTTATGTCATTTGCAATGATTGGAACATTCCTTGCTGCCGATGGTTTATTGTATTATGTTTTTTGGGAATTAGCACTAATTCCAATCTATTTCATTGCTTTAATTTGGGGTAATGGAGATACTGACGAACGTAAAAAAGCAGTAGTTAAATTTTTCATTTATACATTAGCTGGCTCATTATTCATGCTAGTTGGATTTGCTTATTTGTACTCAAAAGCAGGAAGTTTCCTTTTAGCAGATTTATACAAGTTAGAACTTTCAGATAACGAACAGTTTTGGATTTTCTTTGCATTCTTTTTAGCATATGCTATCAAAATCCCAATCATTCCTTTCCATACTTGGCAAGCAAAAGTGTATCAAAAAGCACCTACTGTTGGAACAATGCTTTTATCAGGTATCATGCTAAAAATGGGACTTTATAGTGTAATCCGTTGGCAATTACCAATCGCTCCAAATGCAGCAAAAGAATATATGCCTATTCTAATTGGATTAAGTATAGCTGGCGTAGTATATGGTTCAATCGTAGCGCTTCGTCAAAAAGATTTGAAAAAATTATTAGCCTATTCGTCATTGGCTCACGTTGGATTAATAGCTGCTGGTTGTTATACTTTAACAGTTGACGGTTTAAACGGAGCAGTTTATCAAATGATTGCTCACGGTTTTGTAATTGTTGGATTATTCTTCGCTGCTGAAGTAATTTTTAGACGATTTGAAACTAGAAAAATTAAAGAACTTGGAGGAATTCGTTCACAAGCATCAGGTTTTACTTCTATGTTTATGATATTGGTTTTAGCATCAGTTGCTTTGCCAGGAACTTATAATTTTGTTGGAGAATTTACAGTTTTATATAGTTTAAGTCAAGTTAATCTTTGGTTTGCACTAATTGGTGGAACAACCATTATTCTTGGAGCATATTATATGTTACGAATGTTTCAACACACTATGCTTGGTGAAACTAATACAAAAGTTTTTGCAGAAGTTAGTCTTAATGAAACTATTGTATTTGTCGTAATCATTGGTTTTCTGTTGTTCTTTGGATTATATCCAAAACCAATAACCGATTTAGTAAATCCAGCAATTAAAGAAATTTTAGCAGTAATAAATAGATAATAAAATGCAAGTATTAATATCAATAGTATCATTAGGAGTTTTTTGCTTGTTGGCAGAGATTTTTAACTTAAGAAAGTTACTGGTTCCAATTACTGTAATAGGTTTGCTTGCCATTTTAGGTATTTCACTTAATCTTTGGTCTATAGATAGCTCTTTGGACACACAGTTTAGTAGCATGATGACAACAACTAAGTTTTCATCTGCTTTTTCCACACTTTTTATTTTGCTAACAATTTTTCTAATAGCTATGAGTGATGATTTTTACAAAGATCATCAAGCAAAATTTTCAGATTTTATAGCTATTAAGTTGTTCTTGCTTACAGGTGCTATTGCAATGGTTTCGTTTACCAATTTAGCAATGTTTTTCTTGGGAATAGAAGTATTATCGATTTCTGTATATATTCTTGCTGCTAGCGAAAGACTTAATGTAAAAAGTAACGAAGCCGGAATGAAATATTTCCTTCTTGGCTCTTTTGCATCGGGTTTAATTCTTTTTGGAATTTGTTTAGTATATGGAGCTACAGGATATTTTGACATGGGAGAAATATATGATTTATCTCAAGGTGTTGGTCTTCCTGTTTGGTATCCTATTGGTGTAGCGCTAATCATTATTGGAATGTTATTTAAAATTGCTGCTGCTCCTTTCCATTTTTGGGCACCAGATGTCTATGAAGGTTCGCCAACACTTACAACAGCAACAATGAGTACACTAGTAAAAGTTGCCGCAATTGCAACTTTATATAAACTTGTAAGTGGTTTTTCTGTTGTCCTTAGTCTGAAGGTAGAGAATATTATTGTTGTAATTTCAATCCTTTCTATGACAATAGGTAACATCATGGCACTGCGTCAAAAGAATGTGAAAAGAATGCTTGCATTCTCAGGTATTTCTCATGCTGGATTTATGCTTATGGCATTTTTGAATATTTCAACGGCAGCAAATAATTTACTATACTACACTTTTGCTTATGCATTAGCTGGAATATCTGCGTTTGCGGTTATTATTATGGTAACGAAAAATAAGGATAATGAAAATATCGATAACTTCAATGGTTTAGGCAAGACAAGTCCTTTGATGGTAGCTGTTTTAACTGCTTCCCTTTTGTCAATGGCTGGTATCCCAATATTTTCTGGGTTTTTTGCAAAATTTATGCTTTTTAGCGATACAATGAAGGTTGGATATATAATTGTAGTTATTGCTGGTGTAATTAACTCTATAATAAGCATAGGCTACTATTTTAAACTAGTTTTAGCTATGTACACAAAAGATTTCGACAATAACGAGTACAAACCAGCGAATTATTACACTTATGGTGTTGTTGCGGTTCTATCTATCGTAATAAATATCGTTATTGGAATATACCCTTCATTAGTTACTCAATTACTCAAATAAAAGGATTTTTATATTTTTATAAGGCTGGAAATAATATTTCCAGCCTTTTTTGTTTAGAAACTTAAGTTAGTACATATAAAAAAGGATTTTTTTATAAACAAAAAACCTTCACATTTCTGTGAAGGTTTTTATTTTTTTGCTCCCCCTCTTGGGCTCGAACCAAGGACCCTCTGATTAACAGTCAGATGCTCTAACCAACTGAGCTAAGGAGGAAGATACTTATATCTTTTAAGCGGTTGCAAATATATAATGATTTTTATTTTTTACAAATAAAAATCAAATATTTTTTTATTTTTTTTATTTTCCAATTATGGCTTTATAAATATCGTTTCCATTAGCGAATAATAACAACGATATAAGTAAAATAAAACCAACAAGTTGTGCTTTTTCCATGAATTTATCACTAGGTTTTTTACCTGAAATCATTTCATAAATTAAAAACATCACATGTCCGCCATCTAGAGCAGGTATTGGTAAAAGATTCATTACTCCAAGCATTATAGAAAGTAATGCTGTAATGCTCCAAAACACTTCCCAGCTCCAAGTTTCTGGGAAAATGTTGTAAATAGCCGCAAAACCACCAACTCCTTTGTAAGCTCCTGTACTTGGGTTAAAAATTAACTTAAGTTGCTTCCAATAATTTTCTAGTTGTGTAAAACCTTTTTCTATTCCTAATGGGATTGATTCAAAAAAACCAAACTTTTCTGTGCTGAATTTATAATATCCTAATTTTTGGAGATTGTCTTCATTTATCATCCCTAAAGCTACGCCCAATTTTCCTTTATCGTTAACAGTAACTTTTACATTAGTTTCTTTATTTTCTCTTAAAACTATACCATCAATAGTTTTGGACTTATTGGAGTTTAAAATTTGTTCTATTTGGTCAAAATATTTAGATGATTGTCCATTTAAAGAAATAAAAATATCTTTTGGCTTAAGAACCATTTTATTAGGAGAATCATCTGAAAGACCTCCAACAACGAATGGCATTCTTAATGAAATAAGGTTTTTTTTGTCAGCGTCGATAAATTTTCCAATTATGTTTTCAGGTAGCTGAATAGTTTTATTCTCACCATCTCTATTAATAACTATTTCTTTAGCAGTAAGAACATCCATGTTTATAGAAGGCACAAATTTTTCTATTGATTTGCCATCAATAGAAACCAATTTATCTCCAGTATGAATGCCTGCTTTTTCAAGAATTGGATTGTGCACCCAAACTCCGTCTTTGATTTCTTTATTTTCAATATATTTTTCTCCATAGAAAAAAGTCATACCAATGTAAATAATAAACGCAAGAATAAAATTTACAGTAACGCCACCAAGCATAATAATCAATCTTTGCCAAGCTGGTTTTGAACGAAATTCCCAAGGTTGTGGTTCGCCTTGCATTTGCTCGGTATCCATACTTTCATCAATCATTCCAGATATTTTAACATATCCGCCTAATGGTAACCAACCTATTCCATATACTGTTTCGCCAATTTTCTTTTTGAAAAGTGAATATTTGATGTCAAAAAAAAGGTAGAACTTCTCTACTCTTGTTTTAAATAGTTTTGCTGGTATAAAATGACCTAATTCGTGTAAGACTATCAGGATAGATAAACTCAATAAAAATTGAGATAACTTAATCGCTATTTCCATTAATTATTATGCATTAAATTTTGAGGTACAAAAGTAATGTTTTTAAGCACTTTTATAATAAATTATTTTATGCTAGTTTATGATTACTTTTTTGAAGAAAATCCCCTTGTCTGTTTCTATTTCTACAAAGTAAACACCTGATGACAATATACTTGTGTTTACTTTATTCTCTTTGCCTATCAATACTATTTGTGCCAAGCTATTTCTAATGACTACCTGATTGATTGAAAAATCAGTTGGTAATTGAATATTTAGCTCATCAGTAGCTGGGTTTGGATAAATTGTTACTTGTTTGTCTAAATCAAAAGTTTCGCTACCTAATGTTGTAGTAGAATTTAAAGAAATGATATGTTTTTCTGGGTCGAATTCTAAGTTTGCAATTTGAAAAGGAACATTTACAATAAACTCCTGACCATTGAATGTATTCTCTAAAACCAAATCATAAGAACTACCATTTGAACTGTATATTCTTATTGGCACAGGCATTTCAAAAAAAGAAACAGAAGCATCTGATTGCGTTTGATTAACAACAAAACGAGCTTGTCCTATTCCCCAATTTTGAGCTGTAATGTTATAAGTTGGGTATCCTTGATTGTAAATCCAGTCGTTGAAAAACTCTGTCAAACTTTGTCCATAAACTGCTTCAAGATGCGTAATTAAGTCTGTAGTAACAGCATATTTATAAGCTAAATTGGAGTCAGCTAAATAATTTCTTAGTGCTTGAAAAAACATAGTATCACCCATTTTGAAACGCAACATTTCTAAAACCATTGCTCCTTTATCATAACTAAGTCTGCTGCTAAAAATTCTATTTACACTAGTGGCTTGCGAATCTGTCAAATAAACATTCCCACTAGGGCTTGAAGTTATATAGTTTATCATGTCTTGTTTTTCGGCAATAAAAGCGTCAATTCCATCAAAATTTTCTATAACCATAGCTGCCAAGTAAGTCGCAAATCCTTCATTGAGCCAAATATCTTTCCATGTGCCACAAGTAATTTTATCTCCGAACCATTGATGTCCTAATTCATGCGCTATCAACCCACGACTAAAACCTCCCATGAACGAAACAGTCGTATGTTCCATTCCTCCGCCCCATCCAAACTGAGCATGACCATACTTTTCGTTATGAAATGGATAAGTTTCAAATAGATTTTCATACAAATCCATAATTGGAACTGTTTCATCTAACTGGCTAACTGCTGAGGAGTAGTTTTCGGGATATATATAATTTACAATTGGAAAAGTATTTGGAGATGTTCCAGCAGTTTGTTCATAAACTTGATAATTTGTAATTGCGATAGCCACTAAATAGGCAGGAATTGGATAATTGTGTTTAAAATGAGTTATTTTATTGGCTCCTGAAACCGTTGGAGTACCCATTTGAATTCCATTGGAAACACTAACATATTGTGAAGGAGCAGTTATAAAAACATCTATACTATCTGCTTTGTCATTTAAATCCTGTTTGCATGGCCACCAATCTCTTGCTCCAAATGGTTCTGAAAGTGTCCAAATTATTGGCGTTCCGCTGTGAGTACTTTTAACAAAAGCTTGTTCACCAGAATCTGGTGCTCCAGAATAATTAATCTCAACAGTTGCAAAATTACCTGTTGTTAAGGTTGATGGCAGAGTTATTACCAATTCTTCGTTTGCATTTTGAGTAAATACTAAATTAGTTGTTCCTTGTTTTACACTACTAACTACCAATTGATTACTTAAATCAAATGTTACAGTAGTCATATTACTCAACGCTTTGAAAGTTGTTGTAACTTTCCCTGTAATGAAATAAATATTTGGATTTATAGTAAATTCTAATTTATGATAGGTAATATCATAGTTTGCGGTATTCGGATTAGCCTGAAAATTAATTAACTTACTAGATGCTTTCAATTCAGACTCTGCTATCATGTGTCTTTCACTAATTGTAGTTTGTGAAAAAATCATTCCAGTTACAAAAAATAGTATGATAGTATAAAAATTCTTCATTTGTGGTATTTTTTTGCGAATATAATAATTCAGCAACTATTTGTATATTAAGTTTTTCACAAAACTTACTTTACAATAAAAAAATATTCATATTTTAAGAAAATCTATACTTTTTTAAAATCATTTATACTAAACAATTCACTAAATTTGCGACCTTACAAATGAAAATGTCATGTTACAAGTTAGCCACATCAGAGAAAACAAAGAGCAAGTAATTAAAGCTTTAGCAAAAAGAAATCTCGACGTTAGAGAATTAGTAGAAGAAGTCATTTCGTTAGACGAAAAAAGAAGAAACACTCAAGTTGAGTTAGACAACATCTTGGCTGAAGCCAATAAAATATCGGCTTCCATTGGAGAACTGATGAAAAGCGGCAAAAGAGAAGAAGCTGAAGCTATGAAATCGCAGACTGCTTCATTAAAAGAACGCAGCAAAGAACTTGCTGAAGTTCTTGACATTTTTTCAAATGATCTTCAGCAAAAATTATATTTGCTACCAAATACACCCGCTGAAATTGTTCCCGAAGGAAAAACAGCAGATGATAACATAAATGTTTTTCAAGAAGGCGATATTCCTGTGTTGCATGAAGGAGCGCAACCTCATTGGGATTTGATAAAAAAATATGATATTATCGATTTTGAACTTGGCACTAAAATTACTGCACCAGGGTTTCCTGTTTACAAAGGTAAAGGTGCAAAATTGCAACGTGCTTTAATTTCATATTTTCTTGACAAAAACACCGAAGCAGGTTATCAAGAGTTTCAAGTTCCACATCTTGTGAATGAAGCTTCAGGTTATGGTACTGGACAATTACCAGACAAGGAAGGTCAAATGTATCATGATGCAAAAGACGATTTGTATTTAATCCCAACCGCCGAAGTTCCTGTGACCAATATCTACCGTGATGTTATTTTACAAGAAAAAGATTTGCCTATTTTAGCTACAGGATACACTCCTTGTTTCCGTAGAGAAGCTGGTTCTTGGGGTGCACATGTTCGTGGTTTGAACCGTTTACATCAATTTGATAAAGTTGAAATCGTTAGAATTGAACATCCAGAAAAATCACATGAAGCACTCAACGAAATGGTTGAACATGTAAAAAATATTATGCGTGAGTTAAAATTGCCTTTTAGAATTCTTCGCCTTTGTGGTGGTGATATGGGTTTTGCATCAGCACTTACTTATGATTTTGAAGTGTTTTCAACGGCTCAAGATAGATGGCTCGAAATTTCTTCGGTATCAAACTTCGAAACTTTTCAAGCAAATCGTTTAAAACTTCGTTTCAAAGGAAAAGACGGCAAAACTCAATTGGCACATACATTGAACGGAAGTTCACTTGCTTTACCAAGAGTTCTTGCAGGAATTATAGAAAACTATCAAACTCCTGAAGGAATAGTTATTCCAGAAGTTTTAAGACCATATACTGGTTTTGATATTATCAATTAAAAGTTAATCTTATATCAATAATGTACTAAACTGGCACAAAATGTGTTATTTTAGTACATTGTTTTTTTGGTTATGAGAAAAATCATTGTTGTTATATTAATATTCTTTTCGCTTTTTGTTCGTGCTCAAAATGAACAATTGGCTCAAAATTATTTTGACCGTGGTGAATTTGAAAAAGCCTTGGTTTCCTATGAAGATTTGCTAAAATCTCAACCTGGCAACATGATTTATTTTCAAAAAACAATTGATTGCTACCAACAGCTTCAGCAATTTGACAAGGCAGAAAAAGGAATTCAAGAAAGATTAGATAAATTCAAGCAAGCCAACCTTTTAGTTGAATTGGGATACAATTATCAATTACAAAAAAATACTGACAAGGCTAAGAAATACTATGACCAAGCTATAGATAGAATTAAAAAGAATGTAAATGAGGTTTATGGAATTGCCTATACATTTGAACGAAAAGCTTTGACAGATTATGCTTTGTTAGCCTATCAAACAGCTGCAAACATTGATTCTAAATTAAATTTCAATTTTCAAATAGCAGTTCTTTATGGTCAAAAAGGAGAAATGGAATTAATGCTTGAAACTTTTTTGAATGAAAGTTATCAAAATCCGCAAAATCTTCCAATTATACAAAATCAGTTAAATCGATTTATGACGGAAGATGCTAATGAAAATTTTAATGATTTGCTCAAAAAAGCGTTACTCACTAGAGCTCAAAAAACGCAAGATCTTTTTTGGAATGATTTTTTAAGTTGGTATTTTATTCAGTTAAAAGAATATGGAAAAGCATTTATTCAGCAGAAAGCCATTTATAAAAGAAGTCCTGACTCATTTGCTAATATTGTAAATCTTGGGCAAATGGCAATGGATGATAAAGACATTGAAGCAGCCAAAGAAATCTTGACCTTTGTATTAGAAAACACAAATAATCTTGAATTACTTATTGAAGCAAACAGCTATTTGCTCGAAATGAGAATTGAAAACGCCACCGAAAAAGATTATCCACAGATAACTTCTGATTTAGAAAGACTTATAAAAGAATTTGGCATAAGTCCATATACCATTCCTTTATTAAAACTTGATGCAGAATTCTCGGCTTTTCATCTTAAAAATGTAGAAAAGGCAAAAACTATTTTAAAAAATGCATTAGAAATGGATTTGGATAAAAATCAAAATGCCGAAATCAAAATGGAACTTGCAGATATTTTACTTTTTGAGGAAAAATTTAATCAAGCACTCATTTATTATTCGCAAGTGGGAGAAGATATGAGTGGAAGCGTTATTGGTCAAGAAGCCAGTTTAAAAACTGCTAAAACTAGTTACTATAAAACTGATTTTGAATGGGCATCACATCAGTTAAAGATTTTAAAAACTGCATCAACACAATTAATTGCCAATGATGCTTTAGACTTGTTTTTACTGATTAGTGATAACACCGTTGAAGATTCGACGCAAGTAGCTTTGAAAAAATTTGCTCGAGCTGATTTTTTACTATTTCAAAATAAAAAACAAGAGGCTTTGTCGGCTTTTCAAAACATACTTAAAGAACACAAAGGCGAAGAAATTGAACCAATTACATTATTGAGAATTGGCAAAATTTATGAAAAATTAGGAGATTTTACCAATGCGCTCGAAAACTATTCCGCTATTATCAACAATCACAAAGAATGCATTTATATAGACGAGGCTTATTTTTTCTCTGCCGAAATTTATAATGAAAAGTTGAAAGACTTTGAAAAAGCAAAACCTCTTTATGAATCAATAATAATGAACCACGAAGACAGCATTTACTATGTAGAAGCTAGGAAAAAATACCGTCAACTTCGAGGTGATACTAATTTGTAGTTTTCGTTTTTAATACTTAATTCTAAAATCTCAAATCGTTAATCAACAATCTTAAATTTAATGATACTATACAACGTAACTATCAATATACACGAAAGCGTTCACGACCAATGGATGCAATGGATGCAGGAAAAACACATAAAAGACGTTTTGGCAACGGGTAAATTTTCGGCTGCAAGAATGGTTAAAGTTTTGGTCGAAGAAGAAATGGGCGGAACTACTTATTCTATCCAATACACAACCGACAGCAAAGAAACATTGCAAAAATATTATGACGAAGATGCTCCAAGACTTCGAGAAGAAGGTTTAAAACTTTTTGGTGATAAAATGTTGGCATTCAGAACAGAATTGGAGTTGATAAGCGAACATTAATAAATAAAAACAACATCGTAACTTTGCGACTTTGCGACTTTGCGAGAAATAAAACAGTGAGATTGCTTCGTGCCTCGCAATGACAAAATGGAAAAAGTAAAAGCAAAAAAACATCTCGGACAACATTTTTTGACTGATGAAAATATTGCCAAAAAAATTGCAGACACTTTGCAATTGGATGGCTATGAAATAGTATTGGAAATTGGTCCAGGAATGGGTGTTTTGACCAAATATCTTTTGGAAAAAAATATCGAAACCTATGTAATTGAAATCGACACTGAATCTGTAGAATACCTAAATGCACACTATCCAAAATTACACGGAAAAATTATTTCCAAAGATTTTCTAAAATACAATTTGAATGAAATTTTCCAAGGAAAACCATTTGCTTTAATCGGTAACTATCCCTACAACATTTCTTCTCAAATTGTTTTCAAATGTCTCGAAATGCGAAATCAAATTCCCGAATTTTCTGGAATGTTTCAAAAAGAAGTTGCCGAACGAATTTGCGAGAAAAAAGGAAGTAAAATCTATGGAATTCTTTCCGTTTTGGCACAAGCTTTCTATGAGGTAGAATATCTTTTCACAGTTAATGAAAATGTATTCAATCCACCACCAAAAGTAAAATCGGGTGTAATGCGGATGAAACGTAAAGAAAATTTTCAATTACCTTGTAGCGAAAAACTATTCTTTACAGTAGTAAAAACAGCCTTCAATCAAAGAAGAAAAACGCTTCGAAACAGTTTAAAAAGCCTTATTATATCAGATAATTTAAAAGAAGATAGTATCTTTGCACTGCGTCCGGAACAACTTTCGGTTGAGCAATTTATTGAACTAACTCAAAAAATTGAAGCCAATGCAGTTTAAAATCAGCAAAGAATTATTAGAACAAATCGAACAACTCATTCACCAAAAAAAAGACAGTGAACTTGAGGTGTTGTTAAACGATTTGCACCATGCTGATTTGGCCGAAATTTTTAATGAGTTAGATGTAGATGATGCTATTTATATCTTCAAAATACTTGATAGTGAAAAAACAGCCGAAATACTTCTAGAATTAGAAGAAGATGTTCGAGAAAAAATACTTCAAGGTCTTTCTGCAAAAGAAATTGCCGAAGAAATCGACGAACTTGACACTGATGATGCCGCAGATATTATTGCTGAATTACCTCAGAGCAAAAAAGAAGAGGTAATATCTGAACTCGAAGATGTTGAACATGCAAAAGATATTGTGGATTTACTCCGCTATGATGAGGATACAGCTGGTGGATTAATGGGTAAAGAGTTGGTTAAAGTCAATGAAAACTGGAACGTGCTTACTTGTGTTAAAGAAATGCGCATACAAGCAGAACATGTTACCAGAGTTCACTCAATATATGTAGTTGATGACGAAAACAGATTAAAAGGAAGGCTTTCGTTAAAAGATTTATTAACTACCTCAACCAAAACTCCTATTAGTCAAGTTTATATCAAAAAAGTTGATTATGTAAAAGTTGATACTCCAAATACCGAAGTTGCTAGAGTAATGCAAAAATATGACCTAGAAGCAATTCCAGTTGTCGATGAACTAGGAAGACTTGTAGGTAGAGTAACCATCGATGATATAGTTGACGTAATCAAAGAAGAAGCCGATAAAGATTACCAAATGGCTGCGGGTATTACACAAGACGTTGAAGCTGGTGACAGTGTTTTTGAAATGATTAAAGCAAGATTACCATGGTTATTAATAGGTATGGTTATTGAGTTGGTAGCTTCATTAGTCCTTAAAGAAAATCAAACTTCAGTTCAACAGTTTTCAACGTTAATTATTTTTGTTCCACTACTTTCCGCGACCGCAGGAAATATAGGCGTTCAAGCATCTGCAATTGTCGTTCAAGGTCTTGCAAATGGTTCATTAAAGGAATTTACCAAAAATTACCTATCAAAAGAACTTACAGTAGCTTTAATATCTGGAACTATTATTTCTGCATTTTTATTTTTATATCATTCCTTAATGTATGGAGAATATTTGGTTGGAATGGCAATTTCGATTTCAATTGTTGTTGTAATACTTTTTGCCGCTACACTTGGTACTTTGGTTCCATTATTTCTTCATAAAAATAAAATTGATCCAGCTATTGCAACTGGACCATTTATAACCACTACAAATGATGTTTTTGGAATTATGATTTATTTTGGAATTGCTAAATTAATTTTAGGTTTTTAAACAAAAAAACCTCCCATTTCTGAGAGGTCTTGTACCCGGAGTGGGAATCGAACCCACACTCCGAAGAACACGAGTTTGAGTCGTGCGCGTCTACCAATTCCGCCATCCGGGCAATTTTGCTTTTATTGGTGGGTGCAAATGTAAAACATTTTTATACATTTTATCAAAAAAATACTCAAAAATATTCTTCAAGAGTTAAATTTAATTCCTAAATTTGCACCGCTGAAAAGCAACACACAACTAACTAACTACATAACAACAAATTATAATGTCGCATCAAGAACCAGAAGCAAAGATATTTGCATGTTCGCAAAGCGTCTATCTAGCAGAACAGATATCGAAAGAATATGGTGTTCCACTAGGTAAAGTTACGTTCTCAAAATTTAGTGATGGTGAATTTCAACCTTCTTTTGAAGAGTCTATAAGAGGTTTACGCGTTTTTATTGTATGCTCTACTTTTCCTAGCGCAGACAATTTAATGGAATTATTATTAATGATTGATGCTGCTAAAAGAGCATCTGCCAGACACATAACTCCTGTAATCCCTTACTTTGGTTGGGCAAGACAAGATAGAAAAGACAAACCTCGTGTACCAATTGGAGCAAAATTAGTTGCTAAACTATTGGAAACAGCTGGAGCAACAAGAATTATGACAATGGATTTGCACGCAGATCAAATTCAAGGGTTTTTTGAAAAACCAGTTGATCACTTATTTGCTTCTACAATTTTTCTGCCTTACTTAAGAGGATTGAAATTGGAAAACATGACAATAGCATCTCCAGATATGGGAGGTTCAAAAAGGGCTTATGCATATTCTAAATTTTTAGAATCAGATGTTGTTATTTGTTACAAGCAAAGAAAAGCTGCCAATGTAATTGATACAATGGAATTGATAGGTGAAGTAAAAGGTAGAAATGTTGTGTTGGTTGACGACATGATTGATACTGGTGGAACATTAGCAAAAGCTGCTGATTTGATGATAGAAAGAGGTGCATTAAGTGTTAGAGCAATCTGTACACACGCCATATTATCTGGAAGTGCATATGAAAAAATAGAGAATTCTAAATTAACAGAATTAATAGTTACAGATTCAATTCCGTTAAAAAAGGAGTCTAAAAAAATTAGAGTTGTAAGTTGTGCACCATTATTTGCAGAAGTAATGCACATGGTACAAAATAATACTTCCATTAGTGGAAAATTTTTAATGTAAATTATTATTAACTATAAATATTTTTAAATGAAATCGATTACGATTAAAGGACAAGAAAGAGAAAGCGTAGGCAAAAAAGCTACAAAAGCCTTACGTGATGCTGGAATGGTTCCTTGCGTTATTTACGGAGGAAAACAACCAGTACATTTTGCTGCAGAAGACAAAGCATTCAAAAGCTTGGTTTACACCCCAAATGCGCATACAGTTGTAGTAGATTTGAATGGTAAAACTACTGATGCTATCCTTCAGGATATCCAGTTTGATCCAGTTTCTGACAAAATTCTTCACATTGATTTTTTCCAATTGGACGAGAAAAAAGAAATCATTATGGAAGTTCCTGTTAAAATTACTGGAACTTCACCAGGTGTACTTTTGGGTGGTGAATTACGTTTAAATCAACGCAGATTAAAAGTAAAAGCTTTACCAAAAAATCTTCCTGATTTTGTAGAAGCAAACATATCTGAATTGCAAATGGGTAATAAATTATATATTACTAAAATTGAAACTAACAATTTCAAATTAATGCATCCAGACAACACCGTTGTATGCCAAGTGAAGATTTCACGTGCTGCAATGAAAGCTGCTCAAGAAGCTGCAAAAGCAGAAAAAGCTGCAACAAAAGGAAAGAAAAAATAACAAAATTTATCCTTTATAAAAGAAAAGCATCGGAAATTCCGATGCTTTTTTATTTTTAAAACTACATTTGCTAAAATGATGAATTGGTTTAAAAATATTTTTAACAGTCAAAAAAATAAAACTCCTTCTCAAATGAAAAAATTTCTAATAGTTGGATTGGGAAATATAGGTTCAGAATATGCCAACACAAGGCACAATATTGGTTTTAAAGTCTTAGATAATTTTGCCGATAAAGAAAACCTAACTTTTCAAACAGTAAAACTTGGTGATATTGCAGAACATTCTATTAAAGGAAGAAAATTAATTTTCCTGAAGCCTAATACATACATGAACCTGAGCGGTAAAGCTGTTAAATACTGGATGGAAAAAGAAAATATTGAAAAGGAAAATATATTTATCATTACCGATGATTTGAATTTGTCTTTTGGAACCATTAGAATAAAATCAAAAGGTAGTGATGGTGGTCATAATGGCTTAAAAAGCATACAACAAACACTTAATACTACAGAATATCCAAGATTTAGATTTGGAATTAGTGATCAATTTAAAAAAGGTCAGCAGGTAGATTATGTTCTAGGCGAGTGGAATGAAGAAGAAAAAACAAAATTACCCGAACGACTAGAAGTAGCTAAAAAAGCCATTGAAAGCTTTGCATTAGCTGGATTGTCAAACACAATGAATGAATTTAACGGAAAATAAAAAAGCTCCAAAAGGAGCTTTTTTATTATATGATTTATTAGATTATTTTTTTACTAACTTATCAGATTTAAGAAGTTTACCTTCATTGTAAATTCTTAAATAATAAATGCCTGTTTGTAGTTCACCAACTTGAATTTTGTTATTGATTTCATCAAGTTTTTGAGTTTTTACTAATTGACCACTTGTGTTGAAAATTTCAACAAAATCAACATTTATCTGTGGAGATGTAATCATAAAAAACTGGCTAACAGGATTAGGGTAAACCGCAATTGCATTTATAGCTTCCAGCTCGGTTACACTCAATGATTGACATCCGTTAGAAGTTTTTAAACTTGCTCTAGGTCCATTCATAGTTGCAGTGGCAATTGCTTTTTGTCCAGTAGTGAAAAAAGCCATACAAGCATCAGGCACATAATCCATGTAGTTCATGAACATAGCTCCATTAGCTGTTGTTGTACAAGTATAATCATTGTTTGGAAAAGTAACACAATCATAGTATGCATCATAAGTCGCAGGAGTATCTGCTACTCCATCATCACCAGAACAGCTTCCATCACCCCAAGGATGATCTAATCCAAAATAATGTCCTATCTCGTGTGTTGCTGTTCTTCCTTTATTGTAAGGAGCTAAAGCAGTTCCTGTACTTCCAAAAAATTGATCACCAATACAAAGTCCATCACGATTTGCCCATGAAGTGCCAACAATTGTAGGCAAATAAGCAAAACCTAATAATGTGTTATCTGTAAAACGACCTACCCAAATATTTAAGTATTTTGTAGGATCCCAAACTGGTAAACCAGCAGAAGTATAATATTGATCTTCAAAAATAAATGATGAACTCACAGATTTTCTTTCAATACCTGTTGTTGCTGTTCCATCTGGTTTTCTTGTTGCCATACAAAAAGCTAATTCAAAATCTGCTCCTGATGGTCTAAAAGCTGTTGGCACTACAGTATTGAAATCAGAATTAGTTTTTCTATAATCAGCATTCAAAATTGCTATTTGTGAAGCTATTTGTGCATCACTAATATTTTGAGTTGCGTTTTTATATAAGACGTGAACAACGACTGGAATTGTGTAAACAACATTTGGTTGTTGTCTATTAGCTGCTTGCACTTGTGGGTTTCTAAGATAATCCATAGTCTCTTCATGATGCTGAGCAAAACTCGGATCATTAGCAATTAATTCTTGTAATTTTTGGGTTGTTCCGCATGATCTTTGTTGTGCATTGATGCAAGCACTAAAAAGAATCATCAATGAAATAAATGTTTTTTTCATAATAGTCTGTTTAACAAACAAATTTACTAATTTTTATAATATCTAAATGTTTTCTTTATCAAAATATGGAAATCAAATATTAATTACTCAATAACGATTCTTTTTGTCTGGTTGATTTTACCATTACTAACGTTTAATAAATAAACTCCAGCTTGCAGACTATTCAATTGAACATTTTCATTGAAATATGAGTTTCCTTCATAAGTATTGTTGTATATATTTCTACCACTTATGTCATATAATGATAGTTGTACTTTGCTAGCTTCAGCGTTGGTAAATTGTACATTAAAGTTTCCTTTGCTTGGATTTGGATAAATTACTAAATCCGAAAACTCGTTTTGATTAACCCCAAGTGTACAACCAAAATCTACACCCCAAGAAACTAAAGTTCCAGTATTATTTATATTGTTATCTGTCACCGTTAATGTCCAGTTTCCTAACGAAGATTTGTTATTAAACCCAGACAAGGTTTGGAATGAACGATAGCTACCACTAGTTGGACTAGCACATGAAATTGTACCATAAGCATCTGCAAAAGTTACATCTATGTTTGAATAAACAGCTGAATTACAACTTCTACTCCATAATGTTCTTAAAGTTCCATCGGGATGTGTAATTTTCACAACTAAATCTCCAATTCTCGCATGATTGATTTTCAAATTAATTTTCATATTGCTAATCGTAATGTTATCGGGAACATTAATTATGGAGGTGGTTGTAGCACCTGCTTGATTAGACCCTACTCCATCAGCTATTGCAACATTTGGATTAGTTGAATAAATATGACATTCATAACCTATTGTAAATGCTTTTGAGTTTACAGCATAATATATATTGTCAGTAGGTTCAATCAAAATTCTACAATCACCTCCTGTAATATCTGGAACAGTGATTATTTCTGAACCATCATTAGGTGTATTGGCAGCCAAAACTGTATCAAAGTTTAATCCACCATCAGTAGATAACTTAATGTTTACATTTGCAGAACCTGGCAAAGTTGTGGTATTATTTACATTCCAGGTAATCGTTTGTTGAGTATTTTGAATCCAATTTATTCCAGTTGTATTTTGAGAAGTTACCTGAAATGGTCCAGCAGTTGAAGTAACTGTAATGGCATTTGCATCACTATTTGTTTGACCTCCGTTCAATACATTATCACGAACAGTTAATGCAAAAGTTAAATTTCTTGAAACAGATGATGTGGTTTCCCAATATGTGCTTACTGAACCAGCTAATACATTTGCTAATGGTGGCATATATCTAACTGGAGTAGCAACTGGTGGTCTTGATCTGAAATTTGGACCGTTTGTCTTAGTTGGCGATGGGATACAAGCTGTTGAACCTACAGTAGTTGCGTCATCATTTTGTTCCCAGCAATAACTTAACACTTCTCCATCTGTATCACTAGCTGTCCCAGTCAATTTGAATGCTGTGCTAATAGGAATTGTATAATCTAGTCCTGCGCTAACAGTAGGTTTTACGTTATTGAAAGCAGGGTTTGTTGAACTATTGTATGAGATGGGGCAAGTCTTCGTGTTCATATTCGATTGAATTTGAGCTATACTTTTGTATGCAAAATAATCATCAGAATGTAATTGAATGTCAATACCCGTTCCACCAATACCTGCATATGCCATTATTGTAGTTCCAGAACCTGGCTCAACGTTTACTGAATTATTTTCGATAGTATGTGAGAACGTGTGGTTTGCTCCCATTTGATGACCCATTTCGTGTGCTACATAATCAATGTCGAACGTATCGCCTTGGGGAACTCCATCTGCTGGCGAAGTAAAACCAGCTCCTTTATAACTGTCCGTTGAGCCTCCGCCAGTTGATAATACATTTGTACAAACACATCCTATACAACCAGCTCTTCCACCTCCACCAGAAGCACCAAATAAATGCCCAATATCAAAAGCATCATCACCTAGAGTATTGTGTAAGTTGTTCATTAACTCTGTATTCCAAGCACCATTGGAACCTGTTGCAGCAGCAGAATATGGGTCTGTAGATGCATTAGTATAAACAACAACATCATTGTTATCAATCATTAATAATTTAACTGCCAAATCTCTTTCAAAAACACCATTACATCTGGTCATGGTTGCGTTCATTGCTGCTATTGCTTGAGAAACTCCGCCAAAATAAGCACCATATTCTCCAGTACATGAAAGTGCTAATCTCATCGTTTTATAAACCTGATTACTTGCTCTGTTCTGAGATGTTATTGAACCTGATAAATCTTGGCTTAATGCAACGTCTTGAGTACCACAACTAAATGGCAACTGACCAACTATTCTAGTTTGAGAATCAAACAATACATAGACTGAGCTGTCTTTTGTATATGGTTCAATAAATTCTGAACCTGTGTCTGGACGAAATACCATAGTTTGAACACCATATGGTGAAAAACTAAAACGAATAGTACTACCAGGATTATCAACACTTTTTCCTGCAAAAGCTCTAATTTCTGGGTATTTAGCTTGAAGTCCTGGTTCAAAATTAGAAGATTCCCAAACCAAAAACCTTTCCATTTCCCCATTGATATTTGGAAAAATAACTTCAACACCTGGAAGTCCTGATTTTACATCAGCTACATTTATTAACGCTTGTGATAATTTTGATGAATCAAAACTCAAAAGCTTTTGATTTTCAGAATATTCTGTTGTTCTAATTTTGTTTGTATTAACTTGTCGTTCAGAGTCTAAAAAACTCCAAGAATTGTTTTTTTGAGCATTCAATAAAGTTGTAAATGCTATAAAAAACAGGAAGAGTAGTTGTTTTTTCATTTTGTGGTTTGGTTAATAAACCGTCAAAGATACTTATCTTTCAATAATTTACAAATTTCGCAAACATTTTTAAGAAAGTTATTAAGAAATAACTTTACAAACATTGCTATTCAAAGAAATATGCAAGTATTTGATTATTTCTTTGAATATTTTCTAGATTTGAAATCTAAAAATTACTTTTGCAAAAAAATTATTTTGAAAATTTTTAATTCAATTCAATCATTTACCACTCAAAGCAAGACCATCGTAACTCTTGGGACTTTTGATGGAGTTCACCTTGGACATAAAAAAATTCTTGAAAAAGTAATCGCCTCATCAAAAAACTTGAATGCAGAAAGTGTTGTTTTGACTTTTTTTCCTCATCCAAGAACTGTTCTTCAATCTACGGAAGAAATGAAACAACTCAACACGATAGACGAAAAAATTGTTTTGATGAATGAATTAGGAATTGACAACCTAGTTATTCATCCTTTTGACAAAGATTTTTCGAGACTAACGGCTGAAGAGTTCGTAAAGAATGTTCTGATTGAACAATTTAATATTAAAAAAATAATCATTGGTCACGATCATCGGTTCGGCAGAAATAGAACCGCCGATATCAACGATTTAATTGAATTTGGAAAGGAACATGATTTTGAAGTTGAGCAGATTTCTGCGGAAGAAATTAATGAAGCTGCAATTAGTTCTACAAAAATACGAAATGCTCTCAACGAAGGCAATATTGATTTAGCCAATCAATATCTTGGTTATGAATATATGATTTCTGGAAAAGTTATTGAAGGGAAAAAACTTGGTAGAACTATTGGGTTTCCAACAGCTAATATTTTTGTTGAAGAAAATTACAAATTAATTCCAAAGTGTGGTGTTTATATTGTAAAAGTAAATGTTCTTGAAAGAGCATTTTTTGGGATGATGAATATTGGAACAAACCCAACTACCGACGATTCCAAAAATCAAAAAATTGAAGTTAATATACTGGAATTTGATAATGATATATATAACAAATCAATCACCATTCATTTCCTGAAAAGAGTTAGAGAAGAAAAGAAATTTGACACTCTAAATGATTTAAAAAATCAATTGAATCTTGACAAAGAAGCGACACTTTCTTTTGCTAAAAAGAATTCTTAATAATCAAAAATAACGCTTATCAAAAACTACTTTTCCTTTTGTCACTTAACGGCAATTGATTATTTTTGATGCCACATACATATAGCTATTATGAGCAATACGAAACACAATTGGACTAAAGAAGAAATTATATCAATCTATAATAAACCATTAATGGATTTGTTATATGAAGCTGCTACTATACACAGACAACATCATGACGCCAATGTAGTACAGGTATCAACATTGCTTTCTATAAAAACTGGTGGTTGTCCAGAAGATTGCGGTTATTGCCCTCAAGCAGCTAGATATCATACCGATATAGAAGGAAATGATTTAATGAGTGTTCAACAAGTAAAAGCACAGGCGCTTAGAGCAAAATCAAGCGGTTCTTCTAGAGTTTGTATGGGTGCAGCATGGCGCAATGTGAAAGATGGACCAGAATTTGATCAAGTACTTGAAATGGTTAGAACTATCAATAAACTTGATATGGAAGTATGTTGCACGCTTGGTATGCTAACAGAAAATCAAGCAAAAAGATTAGCCGAAGCTGGGCTTTATGCTTATAACCATAATTTAGACACGTCGGAAGAATACTATAAAGAAGTTATATCAACTAGAGGTTTTGAGGATAGAATTCAGACCATTGAAAACGTCAGAAAAACAAACGTTACTGTGTGCAGTGGAGGAATCATTGGTATGGGTGAAAGTATAGAAGATAGAGCAGGAATGCTTGTTGCTCTTTCGACATTAAATCCTCAACCCGAGTCTGTTCCTATTAATGCCTTAGTGGCTGTAGAAGGAACTCCTATGGAAAATGAAAAACCAGTTGAAATTTGGGAAATGATAAGAATGGTTGCCACTACTAGAATAGTTATGCCAGAAACCCAAGTTCGTCTCTCCGCTGGAAGAACAGAAATGAGCAGAGAAGGTCAAGCGATGTGTTTCTTTGCTGGAGCGAATTCGATTTTTGCAGGCGATAAATTATTAACTACTCCAAACCCAGATGTAAATGAGGACATGAAAATGTTTGAATTACTAGGTTTAAAACCTCAAAAGCCTTTCATAAAATTAATGCAACCCAAAACTGTAGAAGCTGAAGACTCTGCATTTGAATCGTTGGGAGAAAAACCAAGATGGTCTAGACCAGAACATAAAATTGAAAGAAATATTGAAGCATCAATAAAAGGCAAATAAGTTAAGAAAGACTTAAACTTTTAGATATTCTAAACGTTTTCATAAATTTGCTCTCTAGGTTTTCTAGAGAGTTTTTTTGTTAAAACCAATTTTCTAATAAATGACTTCATTATCATTAACAGAAATCGAAAGAGTAAAGACAATTTCTAAGGAAGATTTTTTTAATAATTATGTAAAAAAACAAAAACCAGTAGTTGTTGAAAAGCTTACCCAAGATTGGCCAGCTTATGATAAATGGTCGTTGAATTATATTAAAGAGATTGCCGGAGACAAGATTGTTCCCTTATATGATGATAGACCTGTTTCTCATAAAGATGGATTCAATGAAGCTCATGCTAAAATGAAAATGGCGGATTATATTGATTTACTACAATCTAAGCCTACAAACTATAGAATTTTTCTTTACAACCTAATTAAAGAAGTTCCAAGTCTAAATAATGATTTTAAATGGCCTAACATAGGATTAAAATTAGTAAAACAATTGCCGATGCTTTTTTTTGGAGGCGAAAATTCCAAAGTTTTTATGCACTATGACATTGATTATTCTAATATTCTACATTTTCATTTTCATGGCAAAAAAAGATGTATTCTTTTTGAACCAAGTCAAACGCCATATTTATACAAAGTTCCCCACGCTTTAATCTCCAGAGAAGACATAGATTTTGATAATCCTGATTTCGAAAAATGGCCTGCTCTAAAAAAAGCTAAAGGTCTAGTTACTGATTTGTCTCACGGGGAAATGTTATACATGCCCGAAGGTTATTGGCATTATATGAAATATGTTACTCCAGGTTTTTCTATGAGTTTGAGAGCATTTCCTAGAAACATTGGGAACCTATCAAAAGCAGCATACAATGTTTTTATCATGCGACATTTTGATAACCTCATGCGAAAAATAAAAGGACAAAAATGGATTGATTACAAAAACGAAAAAGCCATTATTGACACCAATAAAAGATTGAAATACTAGTTAGTTATTACTTTTTTAGTAACTATAATTCCGTTATTCAATTTGATTTTCACAATTAAACTCTGTTTTGTTTCATTCAACAAAGTAGAGAATGTCTCAGCGTTAATTTTTTCTTTAGAAAACAAATTTCTTCCCAATATATCATACACTTTTATAGAGTCAATATATTCATTTTTAGAATTTACTGATAACTGATGGTTATTTACAAAAACCTGAACTCCATAATCAATTTGATTTTGTGGATTTGATAACGCTTGTGAAGAGTATCTTAATAGAAATCGATCATTAAAAGTTCCTGGGTTTGTGGAGAAGCTATATGATGATTCTTTTAGATTATGATAGGTTTGTAATTCTTTATCTTCCAATATTATATCTTCGAGAGTATTGAATAGTCCATCAAATTTTTCTATAGATATTTCAAAATTTCCAGCAATAGAAGAACTATAACCTACAGGAACAACATCGTCAATTACAAATGGTAAAGCACGTCCTTGTATTGCTAGGGTTTCACTATTACATATTGTGTAAAAATTAATAACATTTCCTGCGGCAAGAGTTGTGCCATCAAAATCTCTATCGAGTTCATTGGTAGCATTTTCTACATAACCAATTAATGTCTGTTTAAATGCTCCTTGAGAATTTGTTAAATTTAACCAAAGTCTATGTTTTTCTAGTTCTCCATTACTATCTTGATTTGTAGATGAGTTTGTTCTGAAAAAACTATTATTGTTACCCAAAACTCTCATGCTATTTAGGAAAGTCACATTTCCATTAGCCAAAGCTTTTACAAAAAACCCTTGACCAGAAGCTATTTTTCCTGTTGGCACAGTATTGTTTACACCTAAATTTGTTGCAGATGTTCCTACTCCACCAACCAAATTATAAACAGCATAATCATTAGTTGTATAAATATTATTTGTAAGTGGCGTATTGTGTGTCCAAAGGTAAATTGTTCCGCCAATTAAACTTGTATTTCCAGAATACCCCAAAAACAAATCAGCATTTATAGCAGATGGATATGGGTTACCCAATAAATTCCAATTACTAGTGCCATTAATAACTGGTATTTGCGTAAATCCATTATTAACATTACCTACAAACTGACCATTGAAAACTGTTGGAGTTGATGTAAATGAATTAGGCGATCGAACAATGTATCCTTTTCCAGCAGTCATAACAGTTGTTCCTGCTGTAAATTGCCAATTCGCAATTGTTGGGTTAAATTCAAAAAAGTGCGTACTACCAGGAGATAAAGTTGAAAGAGTTTGACCGCTTACTGGTGATGACCAATACGTATAATCATATAACTTCATTGGTGTTGTATCTCTTTTCATTGTTATTGAAGCCGAGTTTGTAGCATAATCATTTCTTTGAACAAGGCTTCCTGAATTTTCTATTACAATTGTACCATTACTAGTTAAATTGCTTTGTACAAGTGCGTTGGTATTTGAACCTATTGTTAGCAATCTTCCTGAGTTCACTTGACATTTACATGCAGATAAATCACCTTGCGAAGACGTATTATAATCTCCATCCAAAATTGCAATTATTGATGATGTTGGAACTCCGTTGCTCCAAGCAGTACCGTTCCATGTTGAACTAACTTCTCTTCTACCAAACAGTGTTACATTGTCTATTACCCATGCTTCATTAGCATTATTGTTGATGGTAAATCTAACTGCTAAGTTGGCAACTTTTGGCAAATTAGTTAAAACTACTGTGCTGTAACCTTCAGTAGTTTGATAATTTATGGTTCCCAATGGAACTGTTACAGGACCAACTGTACTAGGTGTATTTGTACCTGTAAAAGATTTACTTGTAGATGCTATTCCAGAAACAAAACTCCACACAGAGTTAACATTTCCTGTAACTCTAACTTCGTCTGACCATGTTGTTCCACCATTAGAGCTAATAGAAACTTTTACAACATCTGTTAAATCTAGTCCTTCTGTGGCTGTAGCAGAGAAAGCACCAATCCTAACATTCAACTGAACATCACTAAACTGAGTAGTATTCATATTACTCATAGTAACTGTACCTGTTCCGTTTACGTTTTGAAGAGCTCTAGCGCCAATAAACTTGTTAGTTGCTCCGCCATCTCCAGATACTGCATAGCCATTGGTTGTAACCAAAGACAAGCTTGCTCCAGAGTTTGTATAACCCCAAGTTGGCGTAGCTGGTGTTGTTTCAAAATCCTGAACTGCTATGGTTTCAAGTATTCCATAGGAACAAGGTATATAATCAACACCATATCCATTTATTGCGAAAACATATGGGTTTTCATTCAAATCACTATTTACAATTGAAACCGTTGCATCTCTCAATCCAACAACCGAAGGATCAAATCGAATGACAAAGGTTGTACTTGCTCCAACCGCCAATGTTGCCGATGGTGATGTCACAACAGAATAATCGGATGCTGCTGCACCTGAAATTGTAATTGCACCAATTGTTAGAGTATGTGTTCCATTATTTGTGATGGTATATACTCTATCCAAAGTTGTCGCATTTATATTAACATAATCAAAGAAAGTATCGTTTACAAATGATGGGATTGTACTTCCGTTAACAATAGGTTGCCCATCGCCAAAAACATCCATTTCTGGAGTTATCCCTACTCCTTGAATTAAGAAATCATAAGGGTTTTCATTTGGATCATTATTTGCAATAGATACAATTGCAGTCCTAATCCCTGGAGCTGTAGGATTAAATTTGATACTAAAAGTTTTAAAAAATCCAGTATTGATTGTTCCAGTATTTGGCCAAGTCATCAATGTAAAATCTGATGGATTTGCTCCTGAAATAGTAATATAAGGACTAGCACCAGTTAAGGTAAGTGCCATTGTTCCAATACTTCTGATTTTGTAATCTTTTATCTCGCCTGTTCCTCCAACTACCTGATTAGAAAAAAGAGTATTATTTGAAGCAATTGGTATCATACTTCCATCTACAATTATTCCTGTGCCCACAGTATTACCTTGTAAATCAATTTCAGGAACTGGGTCAAAAGCATAGCCTTGAATATTAAATACATAAGGATTTTCATTGCTGTCGTCACTGTATATATATACGACTGCTTGACGCAAACCTGGAGCACTTGGGTTGAAAATTATAGAAAGCTCTCTAAAACTAATTACACTTCCCGATACACCTGCAATTGTTCCTGTTGGTGGAGGCGAAGCTCCGGGTATTGTTATTGTAAAATCGCTGGCATGTGGACCACCAATAACAACATTCGAAACATTCATAGTTGCTCCACCAATATTTTGAATTAAAAAAGTAATGGTTTGTGTCGTTTCTGGACCAAAAGTTCTAATAGGTGATCCTGAACTTGCAAATTCTGTACCATCTGCTATCCTTGGAGTTGTGTCTCCATTAAGGATTGTTAAACCGTTTCCAGTAACATTAATTTCTGGTGCTGGAGCACCAAAAGTTCCTGTAATAGAAATATCATCAAGTCCAAATTCATCTCTAGCACCAGATATGGTAACGTCTTCGCAAGTCCATCTTAAATAATAAAATGCTCCAGGCGCAACATTTAGTCCTGAAATAATTATAGAACGTGAAGGCGAAACTCCAACACTAACCCATTGTAATGGATCAGCTGCATCAGGCGAAACATAATCCAAAGTGGATTCATTTTGATAAATTACATTATCTGCTGAATGCGAAAAGTTGAACGAGCTTGAACTATTTTCATCATTTCTAACAAATAAATTATATGAAACCTCTATTTGAGTTAAGTTTATTGTATTAGTATTTTTAAGTCTAAGAGTAATACTTCCTGGTGCAAATTCTCCTGCAGCAGGTTGAACCAAAAGTGCTGGATTGGCAACCGTACCTGGTAATTCAGTAAATGCATAAATTCCATGAGTTATAACACCAGTATTTACCGAACCTCTACCAAAAGCATCTACTGTTTGTGTTCCTCCAAAACCAAGAGTTCCAAAACTAAACCCTTGAACATCCCATGCATTAGAATTAAGTCTTCCAGCAATTGTTGGATTTGGCGAAAATCCTGCACCAGTAAAAGCTGTACTAGGATTTGTTCCAACACTTGTAGGCATAGTGTTAGAGAAATCTATGACTATAGGTGTTGTATTTGGAATATTTACTTGCGAATTTGACACAAAAGAAAACAATAAAACTGCCACAAAGACATAAATCTTCTGTACACAAATGCTCATAAGAGGTTTGTTATTCATATAGTTTTTGTTTGATTTTGACGCAAATTAAACATTTTCAAAGATTTATCAAGATTTTTTTCTTTGAAAATGTATTTTTTCCCGATTATTGGATAAAATTATCTAATGATAGTTTTCTTTACAATAGTATTTCCGTTATCGAGTTTTATTTTCAAAACCAATGTTTGTCCAACATTGAAGATGCTTGAAGAATTGTAACTAAGTGAATCTATATTATTTTCATTAAGTAATATTCTTCCCAAAACATCAAATACTTCTATCGATTTAATATTTTTTTCTAAAGATTTTACTGATAATATATTGTTTGACGAATATACTATAACATTATTGGCTTCTGTTTCAAAAGAAGGATTACCTAATGAATTAGTAGTATATCTTAGAACAAATCTATCTTTAAAAACTCCTTTTGGAGATGTAAAATTATATGGATGTTGTTTCAAGTCATAAATAATATTCAAATACTTGTCTTCCAGATATATGTTTTGTTCTCCAGAAAAAATTCCATCCACTTTTTTAATTGCAATAATATGATTTCCTTCAGCCACAATGTTTATTCCCATTGGAACTATATCTTCGTTATCAAAAGGTAATGGTCTTCCTTGAATAATAAAGTTTTCATTATTAATCAATGAAAACAAAGCCACCTCACTTCTTGGAACAAAAGGACAATCATAGAAATGATCTCTTTCTAAAGTGGAATAAGTAGAATAACCTACTAGCGTTCTATCCATTTGACCTGATGCTTCGTTGATAATATCTAGCCATATTCTATTTTTTTCCTCATTGCTTCCTAGTGCTTGAGGAGCAGACAATCTATAAAAATCAGAATTGTTGTAAAGAGTATAATTTGTTCCTTTTCTTAAATCGTTGTTGAAAGTAATTGTGTTTGGTGTAGAAGCCGTTTCAAGCATATTCACCATAAATCCTTGTCCAGATGCTATTTTTCCTGCAAACGTATCTGGCTCAGTAGAACCTAAACCATTGTACTTGATATAGTCATTAGATGAATAGTTGACCACAAAATCTTGATAGAATGGATCGGCAAGCACATTTGGAGCTAATCCGTGTTTCCAAATCCAAATAGAACCTTCTATTTTGGTTTGATTTAACACTAAAAACTCTTCTGCATCAATAGCTGATGGGTAAGGGTTTCCAACTAAATTCCAGTTATCATCATATTTTGTTGTTGGTACATTGTTCGGATTTCCTGGTTCTAAATCTATATCTATTCCATTATATGTTCCTCTTTCTATAGGGAAAGGAAATTGACCATTAAATGGCTTTCCGGTGAAAGACATTGACAATGTTTGAGCCGTTGATGAACCATTATTAGCCATCGCTATATAGCCTTTTCCTTTTGACATATTGGTTGTTGAAGGAGCAACCCAATTTCCTTGTGAACCATTAGTATTATTATATAGAGTACTCCATTCAAAACGATAGGCATTAGGCAAAGAAGCTACTGGAAAATTCTCTGTTGGTGAACTCCAATAAATGTAATCGTAGTTCTTAGCTAAAGCATCTCTTTTTACTTCAAACTTGATTCCGTATGTGCCAGAATTGGTGTCAGATTCATCTATTTGAACAAACTGTCCATTGTTTTCTATTGTCAAATCACCACTGTGATCTAATGATTTCCCAGCAACTATATAACCAGCAGAATCAATATTGACAGTTTTCCCAGAATTAATAGTTAGGTTTCCTTCTGCAATTAAATCATTTGAAACAGCAGTAAAGAAATTATTATCTAAAACTACATTATAAAAAACTTCTGTACCATAAGGTGAAACATTGTTGATTACCTGATTGGTTGAACCTTTAAAATGCACTGTTCCATCTCCTTGTTTGTAAGCAGTTTCACCAGTTGATGCATTGTTTGTCCAATTTCCGTAGAGATAGATTTGACCGTCAGGCGTTCCAATTACATTGTCACTTGTTTCTAATGCTCCAGATGCTCCAATGGTAAGATTACCATAAACTTCAATTTTATTATTTGAACTTCCGTTCAGCATAACTTTTCTTCCATTTATTGTTAAATCTTTACACTGAGCAATATCAAGATACAAATCAGAATTTGCCGCTAAATAACTTACATTACAGTCGTTTGTTGCAGTTGCGTCAATTTGAACATCAGTAAATTCATCTGGAACAGAAAGCAGAGCCCAATTATTACAATTAAACCAGTTGGTGTCTGAAGTTCCTGTCCATTTGTTAAACGGATCAGAAGCAGTAATAACAAAAGGTGATGAAGATGGACAAGCACCATAACTTGAAACCCAGTTTGTCGTATAATTCAATATACTTCCTATTAAATAGGGTCTATTTCCTGTAGTATAGGTAGATGAAGAAACATTATAACTTCTTTCATATGGGTTAGGAGTTGTATTAGCTTGCAAAGATGCACATTCTAACGCTGGATGTTTTCTAGAACGTCTTAAGTTTGCTCCAGAGATAGAAGTCAAATTATCCGAAAGATTGTACCATAAACCACCATCTTGAACTCCCGAAAGTATTGTTCCAACAAACGTGGAACCTGCTGGATCATAATTAAAATATCCTTGCATCAAGAACATTGAATCGGGATTTGTTGTGGCTACATTTACCAATCCGTGATCTGTTAAAATAGTTCCATCTGCACTTCTTCCTTGAATACTGAACGATGTAAATGAAGCTCCTGATGGAGAAACTGCCGAAATAGTTGTTCCTGCTGTTCCAGATACAGCAGTAGTTATACAAAAAACAGAAGCTGCTGGTATAACGGTTGAACCTGAATATGTAAATTCAATAAAAGGGACATTTCCTGTAGGACTTGTTGTACACTCATACCATTTGTCAGTTCTAACATTTGCAGCAGGATTACCTCCAGTTTCATAAGTTGTATTTGCCCACAAAAACTTTGTTCCTGGGTTAATATCAACCAAAGTCAAAAGCCTAATTGTGTCATCTCCAGCAGGAACAAATTGATTATCGTATGCAATCAATAATAAATCTCCGGTTTTCAAAACTGTAGGAACAACATTAACTGGCGTGACACTTACTTCCACACCACTACTCCATTCGGTACCTTTACGAACAAAAATTTCAACATAATAAGTAACGCCATTGGTCAATCCTGTAATATTTACAAAATTTCCAGTTCCTTTATAAACCACTTGATCAAACCCTGAAAATGCTGAATTGGCTGTATAAGCTGTTCCATCACCAGATGGAACAAATGTAACTCCTGCTGCAGAAGTAATTACTGCCATGATTTCATCATAACATCCAGCCGTTGGATTTACCCAGTTAATACTTCCTGTTGTGTTTCCTGGGCTTGAACTTGGAGCAGACACATTAGATAACGCCATAGTTTGTGTGGTAGTTCTTGAAGTAGTTGAATAGATTCTTAGTGTTGGATTAGATATTAAAAAGCTATTTCTATATGTATATAATTCAAATGTATAACTCAACCCAGCTGTTAAACCTGTAATTGTAGCTGTTGTGGCAGTTCCAATGTATAATACTCTTGATGTTGTAGCATTATAGGTTGGCGCTAAAGAATAATCTGTATTAAAAGGTTGTGTTGAATTTATAGTCGTTACAGCATTTGGCGCTGCACCTTGTCTTGCTACCAATATATATCCATCAAATGAACCACTTGGTGCAGACCAATTTAACACAACCGAAGTATTCGAAATACAACCTCTTGTCAAAGCTCCTGGAACATTTGGTGGTGATGCAATAAAAGTTTGATCTCCACTGGTTGTAGTTGGTCCTCCAGTCTTTGTTCCTGAAAGATAATTTATGCTAGAATTTCCAATTCCATTAATTCTAATGGTATTACCTATAACAGCACTCGCAGAAACATCAATTGTAATGAAAAAATATCCTGTTGCTCCGTTGGCAATTGTTTGAGAGAACGCAGGAAAGTTTTTAGAACCAGCTACTCCAGGTGCTGCAATTGTAGAAATAGTTGTATCTGCTCCATCCAATACATTATCGGCAGAGTAAATAAGTTTTAAATTGGAAACATCGGCAGCTACATAAGTACCGGCTGTAACCACAGCTAAATTGGTAAATGTTGCACTATTGACTGTGACTGCTAATTGAAATTTATGCAAAACGTGACTTGTAGTTCCTTGCGCAACAAACGCAGCAGTTACTTGCGTCCCAAGATTTGACAAAGCAATACTTGGTGTTAAAGCAAGCGTAGTAAAATTGCCTACAAGCTCTGTTAAATGATAACAATTTGAAGCCGTATTAAATTCATATACTGCAAAATGATAGGTTGTAGAAGCAGAAAGTCCTGTAACATTTACAGATGTTGCTGTTCCGCTGTAAACCACAAAGTTTCCAGTACCGATTTGTGAACCAGAACCAAAAACCGCATTAGCCGTATAACTTGTTCCACTAACAGGATCAGCGTTTACAGCACTTCCTGCTCTGGCAACAACCAAAACGCTATTTCCATTTCCTCTAACCCAATTTGCTGTTCCGCTCGTTCCTGTTATAGACGAACTGGTGAAAGTAGTTGCTTGAGTTGTTGGCGAACATTGAGTTGTTGTAAAATTCCCTGTAAGTTCTGTTAGATGATAACAAGTAGATGTGGTATTATATTCGTAAACAGCAAAATGATAGGTTGTGTTTTCCAAAAGTCCTGTGACGTTCACCGAAGTACCTGTTCCACTGTAAACCACATAATTTCCAGTTCCAATTTGTTGTCCTGAACCAAATGCTGCATTAGCAGTATAAGGCGTTCCACTAACTGGATCCGCATTTACAGCACTACCTTGCCGAGCCACAACAATTACTCCTGCTGTTCCATTTCCTCTTACCCAGTTTACTGTTCCAGAAAAATTTGAAAC
>ERZ795062.206-NODE-206-length-54562-cov-10.834645_pt1 | contig 54562 bp, 41 predicted proteins | sample MGYA00375146_ERZ795062 | MGnify/ENA primary metagenome ERZ795062 (study PRJEB30191, sample SAMN05720281) | activated sludge metagenome | isolation source: Anaerobic digester | place: USA | collected 2015-07-16 ...
CTTGCCATAACAAACACTGTTCGCTACGCAAGTGCTAAACACTGTTTGGCATCGCCCGGGAAGGAATCGCCATGACTGCACAAGCGCCTGCTCAGACCGCCGGAAAGCTCAAGTATCCGCACGTATTCTCGCCCCTCCAGATCGGTCCGCACCGGCTGAAGAACCGCATCCTGATGGGATCGATGCACACGGGCCTCGAAGACGTGCCCAATGCGGCAGAGCGGCTGTCCGCCTACTTCGCGGAGCGGGCGCGCGGCGGGGTGGGCATGATCATCACCGGCGGGATCACCCCGCACCCCTCGGGCGGGCGCGGCGCGAAGCTTAGCGAGCCGTCGGAAGTGCCGATGCACCGGCAGGTGACGGACGCAGTCCATGCCGCCGACCCGGACGTCAAGATCGTGATGCAGATCCTCCATTCCGGCCCGATCGCCCATGCGGCTCAACCGGTCGGCCCCTCGGCGGTCAAGTCGCGGATCGGCTCTGCCGTGCCGCTGGAACTGGACGAGGACGGCATCGAGGAACAGATCGCCGCCTTTGCCAACTGCGCCGCGCTGGCCCGGCAGGCGGGCTATGACGGGGTGGAGATCATCGGTTCTGCCGGCTACCTGATTTCCACTTTCCTGGTCGAGAAGACCAACCTGCGCACCGATCGCTGGGGCGGATCGTGGGAAAACCGGATGCGCTTCCCGCTGGAGATCGTCCGCCGGGTCCGCGCGGCGGTCGGCCCGGACTTCATCCTGATCTTCCGCATTTCGGCGATGGACATGCTCCAGGGCGGGCTGGCCTGGGAAGAGGTGGTGAGCCTGGCCAAGGCACTGGAAGCCGCCGGGGTCAACGTCATTTCCACCCACTTCTGCTGGCATGAAAGCTTCGTCCCGACCATCGCGACGATGGTTCCGCGCGCGGCCTTTACCCAGGTGACGGGCCGCCTGCGCAAGGAACTGTCGATCCCGCTGATCACCTCCAACCGCATCAACATGCCCCACGTGGCCGAGGAAGTGCTGGCGCGCGGGGATGCGGATCTGGTTTCCATGGCGCGGCCGATGCTGGCCGACCCCGATCTGGTCACCAAGGCGCTGGAAGGCCGCGAGGACGAGATCAACACCTGCATTGCCTGCAACCAGGCCTGCCTTGACCACACCTTCACCGGCCAGCTGACCAGCTGCCTGGTCAATGCCCGCGCCTGCCGCGAGACGGAAGTGGTCGTTGCCCCCGCCGCCGCGCCCAAGCGGATCGCGGTGGTGGGCGCGGGACCGGCGGGCCTGGCCTTCGCGACAATCGCGGCGGAGCGCGGCCATCTGGTGACGCTGTTCGACGCGGCGGGCGAGATCGGCGGCCAGTTCAACCTCGCCAAGCGCATCCCCGGCAAGGAGGAGTTCTACGAAACCCTGCGCTATTTCGCCCGGATGATCGAGCTGCGCGGGATCGACCTGCGCTTGAACACGCCGGTCGTCGCCGATGATCTTGCGGGTTTCGACGAGGTGGTGCTGGCCACCGGGATCGAGCCGCGCACCCCTGACCTGCCCGGGATCGATCACCCCAAGGTCGTGCGCTACATCGACGTCATCACCGGCAAGGCGCAGGTCGGGCAGAAGGTCGCGATCATGGGCGCGGGCGGGATCGGGTTCGATGTGGCCGAACTGATCACCCACGAGGGCACCTCGGCCGCGCTCGACGTCGATGTCTTCGCGCGCGAATGGGGGATCGATTTCAGGAACCACCCACGCGGCGGCGTGACGGGGATCGAGCCGCAGGTCGCCTCCAACGGGCGAGAGGTCACCCTGCTGCAGCGCAAGGCCAGCGCCGTCGGCAAGGGGCTGGGCCGCACCACCGGCTGGACCCACCGCATCACCCTGCAGCGGCGGGGCGTGCAGATGATCGCGGGCGTCGACTACCGCCGGATCGACGATGCGGGCCTGCACGTGGCCATCGAGGGCGAGGAACGCCTGCTGGACGTCGACACCGTGATCGTCTGCGCGGGACAGGAACCCGCGCGCGCCCTCTACACCGAACTCGCCGCCAGGGGCCGCGAGGCGCACCTGATCGGCGGGGCTTACGAGGCGGGCGAACTCGACGCAAAGCGCGCGATCAAGCAGGCGACCGAACTGGCCGTGGCGATCTGAACCGCTTGCAGGGTTTGCCGGCCATGGCTAGCAATTCCGGAATACAAGGGGAGACCACCATGACTTCGTATCGCCGCATTTGGACCATCGGCTCGCTCGCGATTCTTGCAGGGCTCGCCGCCGCGCCAGCCGTGGCCGACGTCTGGGTTGCCGGGAACGGCGAGACGCTGGATGTGGTCGTCTACGGCAACGCCGGGGATTCCGCCGATCAGATGGCCAATGGCGCCTTCGCGATCCGGCAGACCGGCTGGCACCAACTGTGGCAGGGCGATCCCGGCCAGAAGGGCTGGATCTCGGTTTCGTGCGTGCGGCGGCCCGACGGCGGGATGCATTTCGAGTTCGCGACCGAACAGCCTAACCAGCCCACCGCGCTCGACCTTGCCCGCCGCGCAGCGCTGCAGCACGTCGAGCGGTATGGCGGCACCCTGATCGAGGGCTGCGGCGGCAGCGTCAACAACGATGGCGGGGTGCTGGCCGTGCGGATGGCGAAGGCCGCGCCCTAAAGCCCGGCCGCGCTTACCCCCAGCCCCAGCACCATCATCACCCCCAGCACCTTGATCAGGCCAAGGCGCAGGTGGAAGATCAGCACGGCGGCGATGACCGCCAGCACTGCGGCGGACCAATGCAGGCTCGCCGGATCGGGCAGGTCAAGGCTCACCGGACCCAGGCGGTGCGTTTCCACCCGCGCGAACAGCACGTGGAGCGCGAACCACAGGCTGAGGTTGGCGATCACCCCCACCACCGCTGCGGTGATCGCGGCCAGTCCGCCCTTCAGCGCGCGGGCATGCTCCAGCCGCTCGATCCACGGCGCGAAAGTGAAGATCCACACGAAGCAGGGCACAAAAGTCACCCAGGTGGTCAGCGCCGCGCCCAGCACGCCGGCCAGCAGCGGCGAGAAGGGTTCGGGCGCGCGGAAGGCGGCGAGATAGCCGACGAACTGGGTGACCATGATCAGCGGCCCCGGCGTGGTTTCAGCGAGGCCCAGCCCATCCGCCATCTCGCCCGCGCTCAGCCAGCCGTAATGCTCGACCGATTGCTGTCCCATGTAGGCCAGCACTGCGTAGGCTCCGCCAAAGGTTACGACCGCCAGCTTGGAAAAGAACGCACCCACCTTCCACAGCACGTGATCCGGCCCGAGCACGATCAGGATCGCTGCCATCGGCGCGGCCCAGGCGGCGAGGCCGAGCAAGACGGAGGTCACGCTGGTGCGCCACGGACGCGGCGACCGCGCCGGTGCAGGGGCCACGGGCTTCAGCGCGAGCCAGTCCGGGCGCAGCTTGGCAACGACCGTGCCGAGCAGCCCCGCGCCCAGCACGACCAGCGGAAACGGCAGACTTAACGCGGCAAGGCCAACGAATGCCGCCACGGCAATGCCCCGCTTGAACGGCGCATCGAGCGCGCGGCTCGCCACCCGCAGCAGCGCCTGGACCACGATCCCCAGCACCGCCGCCTTGATCCCCAGGAACAGAGCGGCGAACCAGCCCAGCTTCGCGGCAAAGCCATAGAGCATCGACAGCCCAAGAATCACCAGCGCGCCGGGGATGACGAACAGCAGCCCCGCCGCCAGCCCGCCCTTCACCCCGTGCAGCTTCCAGCCGATCCACGTGGCCAGTTGCTGCGCCTCTGGCCCCGGCAGCAGGTGGCAGAAGTTGAGCGCGTGGAGGTACTGCTCCTCGGTAATCCAGCGGCGCTCTTCGACCAGTTCCTGGTGCATCAGCGCGATCTGCCCGGCCGGCCCGCCGAAGCTGAGGCAGCCGATCCGCGCGCAGACGCGCACCAGTTCACGAAAAGAGGGGGTATGGGTCGGCTCGCTCACATCTGTCCTCACGTCCTGTGGTCCGCCAGCGGCGGACCGTGCAGGCAACGCTTGGGCATGGCGCGAGCCGTAGCCTGTCCGGGAGGTTGCTTTGCCCCGGGTGCCCCCGTTTAGGGCCGCGCACGGCAGGCTGGCAAGAGGGACGTTCGGGGGCCGTGCGCTTGCAAATCGGTCCCCTGCCGGTAAGTGCAAATCGAAAGCAGGAGACGGCGATGGACTTTGCGGGCAAGCGGGCGGTTGTAACCGGGGCGGCGTCGGGCATCGGCAGGGCGCTGGCAGCCGAACTTGCGGGCCGAGGCGCACGGGTGATGCTGGCCGACCTGGACCGCGCGCAGCTGGAGGAAGCCGCCGCCGCGATCGGTCCGGCCGCAACATGGCAGGTCTGCGACATATCCCGTCACGATCAGGTCGAAGCGCTGGGCGCGGCCGCGCGCGAACGCCTGGGCGGGTGCGACCTGGCCTTTGCCAATGCCGGCGTTATCGCCAGTGGCCGCATGACCCGGATGAAGCCCGCCGAGGTCGACTGGATCCTGGGCGTCAACGTGCGCGGCACATGGAGCACGGCAACGGTGTTCGCACGGCTGATGCAGGACCAGCCCGAAGGCGGGCACATCGTCCTCACCGGATCGGAGCATTCGCTGGGCCTCCAGCATGCCGGAGCGGCAATCTATACCGCATCGAAACACGCGGTGCTGGGGCTTGGCGAAGTGCTGCGCGCCGAGGCGCCGGAAAACCTTGGCGTCAGCGTGTTCTGCCCGGGCCTGATCGGCACGGCGCTGGGCAGCGGGCCGCGTCCCGAGGGGCTGGCCCCGCCGCCGCCGCAGAGCGAGGCAGGCCGGCTGGTCCAGGCGCGCGGCATGAGCGCCAGGGAGGCCGCACGGCGGGCGCTAGACGGCGTGGCGGCCGGTGAGTTCTACATCGTCACCCATCCCCACTCGCTCCGCGCCGCACAGCAGCGCTTCCACGAGATCGAGGGTGCCTTCGCGCGCCAGGCCCCCTGGTTCGAGGGCGCGGAAAAGTGGGACGTGAACCTGGTCATGGCCGAAGTCGCGGCAGAGCTCGGCGCCCGCAGGAAGTAAGGAAACAGGCGATGCAGTTCACCCGACTTGGCCAGACCGGCCTGATCGTCTCGCGGTTGTGCCTTGGCTGCATGAGCTTTGGCGATGCTTCCCGCAGCCGCCACGGCTGGGTCGTGCCCGAGGAAGACAGCCGCGCGATCATCCGTTCCGCGCTTGAAGCCGGGATCAATTTCTTCGACACGGCGAACGAGTATGCTGGCGGCTCGTCCGAGGAAATTACCGGACGGGCGCTGAATGATTTTGCCCGGCGCGACGAAATCGTCCTGGCCACCAAGGCCTTCGCACCCTGGCGCGAGGCCCCCAATACCGGCGGATTGTCCCGCAAGGCACTGTTCCATGCGGTGGACGACAGCCTGAAGCGCCTGGGCACCGACTACGTCGACCTGTTCCAGATCCACCGGTGGGATTACAACACCCCGATCGAGGAAACGATGGAGGCGCTGCACGACATCGTGAAGTCGGGCCGGGCACGCTACATCGGCGCATCCAGCATGTTCGCCTGGCAATTTGCCAAGGCCCAATACGTGGCCGCGCTCAATGGCTGGTCCCGGTTCGTCTCGATGCAGCCGCAGGTCAACCTGGTCTACCGCGAGGAAGACCGCGAGATGATCCCGCAGTGCATCGACATGGGCGTTGCCGTACTGCCGTGGAGCCCGCTAGCGCGCGGCATGCTGGCCCGCCCGCCCGGCGAGAAGACCGCGCGCTCGGAAACCGATCTGTTCAGCAAGCATCTTTACGCCCGCACGGCCGAGAACGACCTCCTGGTGGTCGAGGCAGTGCAGGACGTCGCGGCGGAGGCGGCTGCACCGATGGCGCAGGTCGCCATGGCCTGGCTGCTCGGCAAGCCGGGGATCACCGCACCGATCGTCGGCGTGACCCGGATCGGCCAGTTGAAAGATGCTCTCGCCGCCCTGGATCTGAACCTGTCCGCTGCGCAGGTGGAACGGCTTGAAGCCCCCTATGCGCCGCACCCGGTGGCTGGCCTTGCCCCGCCGATGAAGCCCGGCGGCACGGTCAGCCTGCGCGAGCAGGGATAGACAGGCTGACCGCGCAGCCCGTGGGGATCAGCGCCATGGCGAGCGTGCCCCGCGCAGCGTTAGCCATGTGCGCCGAATTCGTTGGCAATCGCGGTCGCGATCCGCAGGGACAGGGCGTTCGCCCGCTCGATCGGGTCGATGTAGTCGCGCTGGATCGCGGCGTAACCGGTCGCGCCTTCATCCGGATAGTCGGTCGGCTCGGCAATCGCGAAGTCCGCGATCGAGGGGAAGCTGACCGGGAAGGCCCGGCGCAGCTGGCTCACCGCCTCGTCGATGCGCAGGGTGAAGACCATTTCCCACACGTCTTCGCGCGCGATGTCGTTGGCGCGGCTGAAGGGCGGGATCATCACCACCCGCAGGAACATGTGCTGCAGCAGCGCGAGCCGCAGCGCCTGAAGCGCACCGATGCGGCGGCGCGTGGCTTCGCGGTCCGGCGCGGGCGCGGCATCGGGGATGAGCGCAAGCAGCCGGTGGAGCTTGACCGCATCGACCCGCAGGCGCGAGCCGAGGCGGCGGAACACGCCCGCCCGGTCATCGCTGGCCAGATGTTCGGCCAGCGCCAGGCAGGCATCGGCCACGCCCTGTTCGTTGCCGCGATAAGGCCGGCTGGCCCAGTAGGCGGAATTGAACAGCTCGCCAAAGGCGGCCAGGGTCTTGATGCTGGCCAGCGCGTTGGCGCTGCGCACCAGCCGGACCAGTTGCCGCCCGCGTTCGCTCTCCCGCAGCAGGGCGGCGATTTCCTCGACATTCCCGTCCGCCGCCGTCCCGAACCCGGCGATCACGTTGACCGGATAGCCCAGTTGCTGGAGCACGGCGTTGTGCGGGATCGCGCGGATCTGGCGCAGGCTCATTCCCCGGTCGGCATTGACGTCCGACTGGCGGCGCGACTTGCGGCTGCCGGTGTCGTTCAGCATGCCGAGCCCGAACGCGGTCACCGCGCGGGGATAGGTCGCGCTGGCCAGGTGCCCGGCCTGGACCCGCCGGATCGCGCGGTAGAAATCAAGCGACAGGTCCGTGCGCCGATAGAACGGATCGACCGGCGCATCGGGATCGGTCCGGGCGGGAGAAAGCTCTGCGAAGCGGGTCAGCGTGGCGCTGGCCAGCTCGTCCGAGCCGAAGAACAGGTAACCGTCGCCGCCCTGGAAGCTGACTTCGGGCTCCAGCCGGATGCCCGCCCGCGCAAACCGCCGCCGCGCCCAGGGCGACAGCGGCCAAGACAGGCGGTCAGCCATCGATTCGGGATGCGCCCCGCGCCCCATCGATTCGCCGTGGGTGTTGAAGATCAGCGCGGCAACGTCGGTCAGGCCATTCGCGGCCATTGCTTCGGCCAGCCGCCCCTGCAGCCGCTCGATCGCCAGCGCGGCGGGAATCTGGCCAACGAACCGGCCCGCGTCGGAAAAGCCGGTCTGGATCGCCAGCCGCCCCCGCCCGCGCACATAGGCCTGGTAGGCAGGCTCAGCCAGCAGCGCGTCGAGGAACCGGCCGCCGTGTTCCAGCGCGCTTTCGGTCTCGAACAGCGGCGAGACATCGACCTTGCCGTCCACCCCGAACAGGCGCGCGAAGTACAGCGCGGCGAGCACGGTCGTCGGCTGCTCGCACTCTGCAACCAGCATCCGGATCGGCGCGTCCCGGTCCACATGGGTGAGGAACTGCACCATGACGAGGAACTGGCGCACCGCCGTGCTGTTCTCGATCGCCAGGGCCGCCAGGTTGGAGCGCAGCGGGCGCGCCTCGGCCAGCAGTTCGCGCATCCGCACCAGCGCGGCCTGGCTGGCAAGGTCCAGCTTGCCCTCGGGATCGATCCGGCGGCGGATGGCGTTCTGGAGCTGCGAGGAATTGACCCGGAAATGGACCCAGCCCATGCCCAGCCCGTCAGCGCGCATGGCGGCGGCGGCGACCAGCAGGTCGCGCGCGGCCTCGTCCGGCGCGGCGGCGGCGAGCGACTCAAGCTCTTCAATGATCGGGGCAAGGCTGGTGAGCTTGTCGGGGTGATCGGCGGTAAAGCGCGCGGCAACGGCGGAAATCGCGGCCGGATCGGACAGGTCCTGCTCCAGCAGCTGTGCCAGCTGGCGCGCATGATCGGCGGCGCGGGCCAGGCGGCCGGCAATGTCCGGCGCAGCCGCATCCAGCATGGCTGCATAATTCGCAAGGCGCTGCGCCTTTTCCGCGAGGCGATAGCGCAGCGAGGTGCTCCAGCCGATGTCGGTGCGCCCGTCCATGTCATAGCCGACCCAGGTGGCGAAGCGGAACGGCAGGGGCCTCAGCTTGCGCCACTGGTCCGGCCAGCGGGCACGGGCAGTGTCCAGCAGCACGGCGTTGATCCGGTCGCGCGCTGCCTGGGCCCGCACCAGCGCGGCCATGGCCTCGTCGTGTTCGTGATCAAGCGTGATCGCATCGCGCGCGGGGGGCGCGGTGCAGACGGTATCCTCGCCGATCGCTCCGCTGGATGCGGCGACGGCAACCGCTGCGGATTGCGCGCGGCTGAGCAGGAAGGTGGGGTGCGCGGTGAAGACAATGTGCGCCTGGGCGGTGCGCCAGCGTGCAGCAAAGGCGCCGAAATCTTCAGTCGCCGCGAGTTCCGACAGTCGCCGCGCATTGGCGGCGGAATCGACCGGTCCGACCAGCCGGTGCAGCCGCGCGGCCCGGGCCTGAAGGCTTGAACATTCTAGTTCGGCAACGGCCGCTTCGACCGCATCGAGGCCCAGCTGGCCGCTTTCCATGTCGCGCGAAAGTTCGAGCGCCAGTTGGAAGACCGGGTTGAACAGCGGCGTTTCTGCCGTCCGCTCGTGCAATTGCGCCAGACGAGCTTCGAGATTCGGGACCAGGGTCATTGCCAATTCCTGCAGGCGAATCTCCGGCCTGTGCCGGACCGCGCGAGAGCTGGTCGAGCCTTGCAGGCGCGCCTGGAATGGTCAAGGCATCCGCCCGCGCGGCCCATGCGACATGCGTCGACAGGCTTGGGGGCAGGCCAGTGCGGGCAGAAGGGCGGCGCAGCCTGGTGGTGCGCCGCCCGGTCCCGTGCAGGTCAGCCGTTGAGACGGTCCTTGATCGCCTTGGCGGGCGAGAAGCCGAGCTTCTTGCTGGCGGCGATGCTGATGGTCGCGCCGGTCGAGGGGTTGCGGCCTTCGCGGGCAGCGCTTTCCTTGACCTTGAACTTGCCGAAGCCGTTGACCGAGACTTCGTCGCCCTTGGCGGCTGCACCGGCAATCACTTCGAAGACGGTCTCGACAACCTTCTTGGCATCGGCCTTGGTGATGCTGTTCGCCGCGGCGACGGCATCGATCAGTTCGCTGGTGTTCATTGGGCTTGTCCTTCCGGGTGTTGGAAGCGGGTGAGTTAGCGCGCCAGTTGGCCCACTGCATCCTGCCGCACAGGGTTATCCACCATTGCGGTGGGCCGGATCGCCCGCAAACACGGGGCCGATCACGGTTCGGCCCGACTGGTTGCATCGCAAAACTTTATCGGACGCCCCTTCATTCGATGAGGGGCGGGGACAACGATTGGGGCATCAGGCGCCATCCCGGCGCCGGGAACGACCCCGGCGCGCGCAATCACGGACGAACCCATGAAGACCCAGGTTGCAATCATCGGCGCGGGCCCGGCAGGGCTGCTGCTTGGCCACCTGCTCAAGGCCGAAGGCATCGACTGCGTGGTGGTCGAGCGGCAGACCCCGGACTATGTCCTCTCCCGCATCCGCGCCGGGGTGCTGGAACAGATCACCGTTTCGCTGATGGAGCGGCTGGGGCTGGACGCCCGGCTCAAGGCCGAAGGCCTGGTGGAGCATGGCTTCAACCTGGCCGATGGCGAACGCCTGATCCGGATCGACTGCATGGGGCTGACCGGCAAGTCGGTGGTGGTCTACGGCCAGACCGAGATCACCCGCGACCTGATGGAAGCCGCGCCCGCGCGCGGGCTTGAGGTGATCTACGGCGCCGAGGACGTGGCGCTGCACGCTATCGAAAGCGATGCGCCATCGATCACCTTCCGCAAGGACGGGACCGAGCAGCGGATCGAAGCCCGCTTCATCGCCGGCTGCGATGGGTTCCACGGCCCCAGCCGCAAGGCGATCCCCGTCAGCGCGGCGCGCGAATACGAACGCGTCTATCCCTTCGGCTGGCTCGGCATCCTGGCCGACGTGCCGCCGTGCCACGAGGAACTGATCTACGCCAACCACGCCCGCGGCTTTGCGCTTGCGTCGATGCGCAGCCACACGCGCAGCCGCTATTACATCGACGTGCCGCTGACCGAGCGGGTCGAGGACTGGAGCGACGAGCGCCTGTGGGACGAACTTGCCCTGCGCCTTGGCCCCGATGCCGCCGCCGGGATCACGCGCGGACCGGCGCTGGAAAAGAGCATCGCCCCGCTGCGGTCCTACGTGTTCGAACCGATGCGCCACGGCAGCCTGCTGCTGTGCGGCGATGCCGCGCATATCGTCCCGCCGACCGGCGCCAAGGGGCTGAACCTGGCGGCCAGCGACGTCCACTACGCCGCCGAGGCCCTATGCGGCTTCTTCAGGCGCGCGGACAACGACGCCGTCGCCGGCTATTCGGCCAAGGCGCTCGCCCGGGTGTGGAAGTGCGAACGGTTCAGCTGGTCGCTGACCAAGCTGATGCACCGCTTCCCCGATGACGGTCCGTTCGAACGCGCGATGCAGGTTGCCGAGCTTGACTATATCGCCGGCAGCAGGGCCGCGCAGACCAGCATCGCGGAAAACTACGTCGGCCTCCCGGTCTGATCGGACCGGGACTGCCGCAACCGGCGCAATCCTTTTGACAGGGCGCGCCCGCGCGATAAGTCCGTTTCCTGCTGCTGGATGAGCAGCGGGAGGGCGCGGGTTGAGTCTGGATCTCGCAGCAGCATTTGCACTGCTCCTGATCGTGGTGCTGTTCGCGGTGGCCGCGCTGGTCGAGGCGCGCGGCGAACGGGTCCGCGCTGCGCCCCGGCTGCGGCACTGGGCCTATACCCTGGCGCTTGGCGTCTATTGCTCAAGCTGGACCTTCTACGGCGCGGTGGGCAGCGCCGTGCGCGATGGCTGGGTCTACCTGCCGATCTATCTCGGGCCGATCCTGCTGCTGCTGGGTGCGCCGCGCTTCCTGAAGCGGCTGTCGCACGCGGTATCGGACGAGCAGGCCGCGACGGTGTCCGATTTCATCGCCGCGCGCTTCGGCCACGACGTGATCGTCGCGCGGCTGGTCACGATCATCGCGCTGCTGGGCACGGTGCCCTATATCGCCTTGCAGCTGCGTTCGATCGGCACGGCCTTTACCGTGGTCTCCGGCCGCGAAGTCGCCGGCGGCGCGATGGTGGCAGCTGCCGTGCTGCTGACGCTGTTTTCCATCCTGTTCGCGGCGCGCCGGTTCGAGCTGGCAGGACGCAGCGAAGGCCTGCTGTTCGCCATCGGCTTTGAATCGCTGATCAAGATCGCGGCCCTGCTGCTGGTTGGCGGCGTCGCGGTTGCGGCGCTTGTCACCATGCCCGCGTCCACCCTGGCACGGGGCGAAGCGGTGCTGGTGCGGAACTTTGCGCTGTCGCACCTGTCGCTCGATTTCGTGGTGATCTTCCTGATCTCGGCGATGGCCATCATCGTCCTGCCCCGGCAGTTCTACATGGGACTGGTCGAGGCGCGGGACCGCGATGCGCTGGTTCGGGCGCGGCTGGGGCTGGCGGCCTACCTGCTGGCGATGGCGCTGCTGGTGATCCCGATCGCCCTGGCCGGAACGGCGCTGTTCGATGGCGACCACCTGGCCGACATCTACGTCCTGCTGCTGCCCGAAAGCGCCGGACAAGGCGCGATCGTGGCGGTTGCCCTGCTGGGCGGGATCAGCGCCGCCGCCGCCATGGCGATCGTCGATTCATCGGCTCTGGCGACGATGGTTTCCAACGACCTCATCTTCCCCGCGATCCTGCGCCGGGGCCGCGAGCTGGAAGGCGGCGTCATCGGCCGGCGGATGCTGCTGGTGCGGCGCCTGTCGATTGCCGGGATCATGGCACTGGCGCTGGCCTGGGCAGCGCTGGTTTCAGCGCGGGAATCGCTGGCCTCGATCGGTCTCGTCGCCTTCGCGGCAATGGCCCAGTTCACCCCGCACCTGATCCTTGCGGTCTATGGCACCAATCGCGATCCGTGGCCGGCACGGGCCAGCCTGATTACCGGCCTGCTGCTGTGGCTCTACACGCTGGGCCTGCCGCCGATCCTGCCGACCGCCTGGCTGGACTGGCTTGGCGCCGGGCCGCTCGATCCGCTCCACCTGTTCGGGATCGGCTCCGCCTCGCCGCTGGTCCACGGCGTGCTGTGGAGCCTTGGCGCGAACCTGCTGGTTTACGCTCTCGTCGCCGCGCGGCGCACGCCGGGCGGGCCGCTGCCGCTGATGCTGCGCGCCAACCGGCAGGTGACCGACCTTGAGGAACTCGTCCAGCTGACTTCCAGCTTCGTTGGGCAGGAACGAGCGAACCGCGAATTTTCCGGCCCGCGCAGCGGCGTGCCGATCGACCGCCGCTCCGCCAACCGCGCCCAGCAGTTGATCGCCGGGGTGGTCGGCATATCCTCTGCCCGTTCGCTTGTCGCCTCGGCACTCGCCAGCGGGCAGATGAGCCTCTCCGACGTGACCCGCCTGCTGGACGAGGGCGGGCATTCGCTGCGCTTCTCGCGCCAGTTGCTGGCCGAAACCTTCGAGAACATCGACGCCGGGATCAGCGTGGTCGATGCCGAGCTCAACCTGGTCGCCTGGAACAGCCGCTACGAGCAATTGTTCGGCTATCCGCCCGAACTGCTGCGGGTCGGCGTGCCGGTGGCCGATCTGATCCGCCACAATGTGCGCCATGGCGACTTCGGCCCCGGCGACGTCGAATACCACGTCCAGAAGCGGCTCGAACACCTGCGCCGCCGGCTGGAGCACAGCTTCGAACGGCGGCGCCAGGACGGACGGGTGATCAAGACGGTCGGCGGGCCGATGTCGGGCGGCGGCTATGTGATGAGCTTCATCGACATCACCGGCGAAGCCCGCGCGCGCGAGGAATTGCAGCGCACGCTCGACGAACTGGAACACCGCGTGGCCGAACGCACCCGGGAACTCAGCGAGGCCAACCGCCGCCTCGCCAAGGCCGACCGCGAAAAGACCCGCTTCCTGGCCGCCGCCAGCCACGACCTGCTCCAGCCGCTCCACGCCGCGCGGCTGTTCACCGCCGCGCTGGAGCGGGATGCGGATGGCCGGGGCAAGGACCTCGTCCGCCAGGTGAGCAGCGCGATTGTCGCCGCCGAAGACCTGCTGCGCGCGCTGCTCGACATTTCCCGGATCGACGCGGGCGGGGTCAGCCCTCGCCCGGAGCGGGTCGTGCTGCGCAGCTTCATCGCGGATCTTGCCGAATCCATGCGTCCGCTGGCCCAGGAAAAGGGTCTGGATCTGCGGATCGGCCCCTGCCCCGGCACGGTCAGCACCGATCCCCGCCTGCTGCGCTCGGTCCTCCAGAACCTGCTGAGCAACGCCCTGCGCTATACCCCGGACGGGGCCGTGCTGATTGGCGCGCGGCGGCGCGGGGACGAGTGGCGCGTCGACGTGATCGATACCGGCGTCGGCATCGCCCCGCAGCAGCTGGGCGCGATCTTTGGCGAGTTCACCCGGCTGGGCGAGGTCGAGGTCGAGGGCCTGGGGCTGGGTTTGGCCCTGGTTGAACGCATCACCCGCCTGCTGGGCGGACGGATCGACGTGGCCTCGGTCCCCGGCAAGGGCAGCCGTTTCAGCCTGATCCTGCCTGCGGTTCCCTCCGCCGGGGAGTTGGCGCCGATCGCCGCGCCGGACCTGCAGGGTCGCGCGGCCGCGGGCGGCTCGACCATCCTGGTGATCGACAACGACGAACGGATCGTCGCCGCGACCAGTGCCTTGCTTGACCGGCTGGGCCACCGCCCGGTCGGGGCGCGGTCGATCGCCGAAGCTCTGGCAAGGTGCGCGGATGCCGACCTGATGCTGGTCGATTATCAGCTCGACGACGGAGAGGACGGGCTTTCGCTGATCAACGCGGTGCGCCAGCGCCGACCACACCTCCCCGCCCTGCTGCTCACCGCCGAGAGCGGCGAGGCGATGCAGGTCCGCGCGCGGGCGATGGGCATTCCGGTGCTGTCGAAACCGGTCGATCCCGAGGCCCTGCTGAGCGCCATTGCCGAGCTGTCAGTGCCTGAGGTCAAGCCCTAGCGAGCGCGCGACCAGCGCGGCCTGGGTGCGGTTGCTGACGTCCAGCTTGCGCATGATCGCGGTCATGTGCGCCTTGACGGTTGCCTCGCTGATGCCGAGGCCGTGGGCAATCTGCTTGTTGAGCTGGCCATCGAGCACCGCAAGCAGGACCTTGATCTGCATCGGGGTCAGCTCGGCCACCTCGCGGCGGATGGATTCGAGCGGCGTCTGCGCGGCGGCGGCGCGCGGCGTGCGGCCGGCCAGGGCCTGGGCAATGGCCGCCTCGATGGCGGAAAGGTCGCTGTCCTTGGGCAGGAAGCCGATTGCGCCAAAGGCGCGTACCTCTTCCGCCGCCGCCGCGCCCTCGGCGCTGGAGACGACCAGGATCGGCACTTCGGGGCATTCGGCGTGGAGCATGGCGATCCCCGAATAGCCGACCGCGCCCGGCATCTTGAGGTCGAGCAGGATCAGCCGCAGGTTCTCGGCCACGGTCGCGGCATGGGCGGCGGCGGCCAGGGTGCCGGCCTCCACCACTTGCGCCTGCGGCAGCACCTGCCCCACCGCCAGAGCCAGCGCCTGACGGAACAGCGGGTGGTCATCCGCGATCAGGACCGTTTCGCTCACGCTTTCTCCAGCAAGGGCCGATTGGCCAACAGATGATCGACAACCGACGGATCGGCAAGGGTAGAGGTGTCGCCCAGGTTCGATACGTCATTCTCGCCGATCTTGCGCAGGATGCGGCGCATGATCTTGCCCGAGCGGGTCTTGGGCAGGCCCGGGGCGAACTGGATCACGTCCGGCGTGGCGATCGGGCCGATTTCGTGGCGGACCCACTGAACCAGCTCGCGGCGCAGGGCTTCATCGGGTTCGACATCGGCATTGGTGGTGACGAAGGCATAGATGCCCTGCCCCTTGATGTCGTGCGGCATGCCGACCACGGCGGCCTCGGCCACCCTGGCATGGGCGACCAGCGCGCTCTCGATCTCTGCCGTGCCCATGCGGTGGCCCGATACGTTGATCACGTCGTCGATCCGCCCGGTGATCCAGTAGTACCCGTCCTCGTCGCGGCGGCAGCCGTCGCCTGTGAAGTAATAGCCCCTGAAGGTGCTGAAATAGGTCTGGAAGAAGCGCTCGTGATCGCCCCAGACGGTGCGCATCTGCCCGGGCCAGGAATCGGTGATGACCAGGCAGCCATCGGTGGCACCTTCAAGGACCGTGCCTTCGTTGTCGACCAGGGCGGGCTTCACCCCGAAGAACGGTCGCGAGGCCGAACCCGGCTTCAAGGGCGTGGCGCCGGGCAGCGGGGTGATCATCGCCCCGCCGGTTTCGGTCTGCCACCAGGTATCGACGATCGGGCAGCGCCCCTCGCCCACCACCTTGTGATACCATTCCCAGGCTTCCGGATTGATCGGCTCGCCAACCGAGCCGAGCAGGCGCAAGGTCTGGCGGCTGGTGGCCTTCACCCAATCGTCGCCCTCCCGCATCAGCGCGCGCAGCGCCGTGGGGGCGCCGTAGAAGATTTCGACGCCGAACTTGTCGACCACCTGCCAGAACCGGCTGGGATCGGGGAAATTGGGCACGCCCTCGAACATCACCGTGGTCGCGCCGTTCATCAGCGGGCCGTAGACGACATAGGAATGCCCGGTGACCCACCCGATGTCCGCCGCGCACCAGTAGATCTGGCCCGGACGGTAATCGAACACGTACTGGTGGGTGATCGATGCCCAGACGCCGTAGCCGCCGGTGGTGTGCAGCACGCCCTTGGGCTTGCCGGTGGAGCCCGAGGTATAGAGGATGAACAGCGGATCCTCGGCGTTCATTTCCTCGCACGGGCAAAACGTGGACTGGGCCGAAACACCCTCGGCCCAGTCCACGTCGCGACCCGGCCGCATGGGCACCTTGGCTCCTGTGCGGCTGAGGACAATCACGGTATCGACCGCCGGGCAGTGGCCCAGCGCCTCGTCGACATTGGCTTTCAGCGGCACCCGCTTGCCGCCGCGCAGGCCCTCGTCGGCGGTCAGGACGATGCGGCTGTCGCAGTCCTCGATCCGCCCGGCCAGCGCCTCGGGGCTGAAACCGGCGAAGACGATCGAATGGATCGCCCCGATCCGCGCGCAGGCCAGCATGGCGACCGCCGCTTCGGGCACCATCGGCAGGTAGATCGTCACCCGGTCGCCCTTTTTCACGCCCCGCGCTTTCAGCAGGTTGGCAAAGCGGCAGACGTCCTCGTGGAGCTGGCGATAGGTGATGCGGCGTTCGGGATCGGCCGGATCGTCCGGCTCCCACAGGATCGCCACGGTGTCGCCGTGTTCCTCCAGGTGCCGGTCAAGCGCATTGGCGCACAGGTTCAGCGTGCCGTCGGCGAACCAGCGGATACCGAAGTCGGCCTCGTGGAAGCTCGTTTCCCGCACGGTCTCGAACGGCTTGATCCAGTCGATGCGCTGGGCCTCGGCGCGCCAGAAGGCATCCGGGTCTTCCACCGACGCACGGTACATCTCGTGATAGCGCGCCTCGTCGATCAGGGCCTGATCCGCCCAGTTCGCGGGAACGGGATAGAGTGCTTCCGCCATGGTCCGACTCTCCTCTGCCAATGGTTTTATGCGCCATTCTTACCCGCCCGCCCGCGCGGCGGGACCTAGACCAAGGTCGTAGGGCCGCGACCATGGTCGGGGTGGTTCAGCCGTGCCGGCGGTTTCAAGCTGCGATGAAGCCCGCAGTCCGCATGCGGGGATCGAGGAGGGGTTGAAACCATGGACAAGAGGATCAGGTCACTCGCCTGCGGCCTGCTTGCAGCCTCGGCGCTGGTCGCGCCGCAGGCCGCGCTGGCCCGGCCCGTCAGCAGCGTGGAAGCGCGGCTCGACCGGCTGGAGGCCGAACTGACGGCGCTGCGCGGAGATCTTGCGCAGTCGCGCAGCGAAGCCGCCGCCGCCACCCGGCGCGCCGAGGCCGCCGAAGCCCGCGCCAACCTGGCCGAAGCGCAGGGCGCCGCCGCCGTGCAACGCGTCGCCGCGCTCGAAACGAAGCCCGCCCCTGCCCCGGCAGCGCCCGCCGACGGCTTCCGCTCCGGCAACACGACGATCCGGCTGGGCGGCTATGTCAAGCTGCTCGCCACCAGCACTCATTACAGCGACGGCGAGGTCGCGACCAATTCGCTGGGCCGCGATTTCTACCTGCCCCAGACCATTCCCACCGGCGGGCAGGCTTCGGCGCACGACACCGATTTCACCGCCAAGCAGTCTCGCTTCTGGCTCAACCTCGATTCCAGCGTCGCGGGGCACGCGCTGAAGGGCTACCTGGAGTTCGACTTCCAGACCTCGCCGGGAACGCAAGGCTCCCAGCGCACCACCAACGGCTACAACCCGGCACTGCGCCGCGCTTACATGCAGCTCGATCGCTGGACCTTCGGACAGGACTGGACGACCTTCCAGTACACCGGCGCCCTGCCCGAGAGCACCGACTATGTCGGCGGCGCGGAAGGCACCGTCTTCGTGCGCCAGCCGCTGATCCGCTACAGCGCGCCGCTGGGCACCGGCACCACGCTGCACGCATCGCTGGAGAACCCGGAAAGCGGGACTGCCAGCCTCGGCTCCCCCACCCTGGCCGAGAACGGCGACGACCGGCTGCCGGACTTCGCCGTGCGCCTGGCCCACACGGGCAAGCGCGGAGAGCTGTCGCTGGCGGCGCTCGGCAGGCAGGTGCGGGTCGAAAACGCCGGGATCAGCGCGCAAACCAGCGGCTGGGGCGTCAGCGCGGGCGGCAAGCTGTTCCTCAATGACGACAAGACCGGCGACGTCCGCGTGATGGTTACCTATGGCCGCAACATCGGGCGCTATGTCGGCCTGAACTTCGCGCCAGACGCGGTCTATGTGCCCGCCACCAACAGCCTGGAGTCCGCGACCGTCCTGGCCGCGATCGGCGCCGTCCGCGTTCCGCTGGCACCGGGCCTGCGCGCCAACCTGATGGGCAGCTATCAGAGCGTCGACTATTCGGACGCACTTTCCGCCGCGAGCCTCGCCAGCTTCAACAAGCGCGCGTGGAGCGCGGCGGCGAACCTGTTCTATTCCCCGGTCAAGAACATCGACCTGGGGATCGAATACCGCCACGGTGAGCGCAAGCTGGTCGGCGGCGCAGACGGAACGACAGACCGCCTCGAAGTCGCGGCAAAGTACAGCTTCTGAAAATACAGGAGGGAGAGGGACAATGGACCTGAAACTGCATGAGACGCCCGAGCATTACTCGGGCCTGCCACAACACCACAAGGCAACCCACGACGAGAAGCTGATTATCACCGCCTCGTCGCTGGGCACGGTGTTCGAATGGTACGACTTCTACCTATACGGCCTGCTCACCGCGATCATCGCGGCGAAGTTCCTGACCGGGCTGAACGAGACGACCTCCTACATCATGGCCCTGCTGGTCTTCGCCTCGGGCTTCATCGTCCGGCCGTTCGGCGCGCTGGTGTTCGGGCGGATCGGCGACATGGTCGGCCGCCGCTACACCTTCATCGTCACCCTGCTGGTGATGGGCCTTTCGACCTTCCTGGTCGGCTGCCTGCCCACCTATGAAACGGCGGGCGTTGCCGCGCCGATCATGCTGGTGGTGCTGCGCATGTTCCAGGGCCTGGCGCTGGGCGGCGAATACGGCGGCGCGGCGACCTACGTTGCCGAGCATGCGCCCGAAGGGAAGCGCGGGCTCTATACCAGCTGGATCCAGATCACCGCGACGGCGGGCCTCGCCATGGCCCTGCTGATCGTGATCCTGGTCCGCTCGCCGGTGACCGGCGTGGGCGAGGATGCCTTCAAGGACTGGGGCTGGCGCGTTCCCTACCTGCTGTCGGGGCTGTTCCTGGCGGTCGGCCTGTGGCTGCGCCTGAAGCTGCACGAAAGCCCGGTGTTCCAGAAGATGAAGGACGAAGGTACCTCGTCGAAGCGCCCGCTTTCGGAGGCCTTCGGCGAATGGAAGAACGTCAGGATCGTGCTGATCGCCTTCTTCGGCGCCATCGCCGGCCAGGCGGTGGTATGGTACACCGGCCAGCTCTACGCGATGTTTTTCCTTGAAAAGATGCTCAAGGTCGACGGCATCACCGCCAACACCCTGATCGCCATCGCCCTGCTGATGGGCGCGCCGTTCTTCCTGTTCTTCGGCTGGCTGTCGGACAAGGTGGGGCGCAAGCGGATCATCCTGGCCGGCTGCGCGCTGGCAGCGCTGACCCTGTTCCCGGTGTTCCACGGCCTGACGAATGCCGCCAACCCGGCGCTGGCCAAGGCGCTGGCGCAGGCTCCGGTGACGGTGACTGCCAATCCGGCCGAATGCTCGTCGCAGTTCGACCCGGTCGGCAAGAACCCGTTCGACACCACCAGCTGCGACATCGTCAAGAACGTGCTGGCCAAGGCGGCGGTGAATTACACCAATGTCGATGCTCCGGCCGGGACGATCGCGTCGGTCACGGTTGGCGGCGCCACCCTGGTTGCGCCCGATCCCGCACAGCTGGGCAAGGATGAGCGCAAGAAGGCCATTGCCGCCTTCTCCGCCCAGGTCCTCGGCGCCCCGGCTGTCGCTGCGGCTCCGGCCAAGGACGGCAAGCCGGCGGTGGATGCCAAGCCTGCCGTGGTCGGCGAACTGGCCAAGGTCGGCTATCCGGCCAAGGCCGATCCCGACCAGATCAACAAGCCGCTGGTCGTGGCGATCCTGTTCTACCTCGTGCTGCTGGTGACCATGGTCTATGGCCCCATCGCGGCAATGCTGGTGGAACTGTTCCCCAGCCGGATCCGCTACACCTCGATGTCGCTGCCCTATCACATCGGCAACGGCTGGCTGGGTGGGCTGCTGCCGGCGATCGGCTTTGCGATGGTCGCGGCGAAGGGCGATATCTACTATGGGTTCTGGTATCCCGTGGTGGTTGCGGCCGCGACCGTGGTGATCGGGCTGGTGTTCCTGCCCGAGACGTTCAAGCGCAACATCGACGACTGACCTCTACCCCGGGAAGGCGCCGCGTCTTGACCCCCGTCAAGGCGCGGCGCCCACCACGCGGCAATAGGGCCGACCATTGCAACGGAGTACGACATGACCACCCAGCTCAGCACCCGCTCCGGCCTCGTCCTAGACGTGCGGGCCGCCAGTGAAGCCGACGAGGCCGCGCTGGCGGCTTTCTTCGATTCGGTCAGCGACGAGGACCGGCGCTTTCGCTTCCTGGCAGCGGCCGAGCATGTCAGCCACGAACAGCTCGCCCCGCTGATCCACGCCGACCATTTCCAGTCGGAAAGCTTCCTGGCCTTCGACCAGGCCAATGGCATGCTGGTCGGCTCGGCGCTGCTCGCCTGCGACAAGGCAATGGACACCGGCGAAATCGCCGTGTCGATCCGCAGCGACTACAAGGGCAAGGGCGTGGGCTGGGCGCTGCTCGATTTCCTGGGTAGCGAAGCGCAGGCGCGCGGGGTGCGCCGGGTGATCGCGATCGAGAGCCGCGACAATCACGCCGCGATCGAACTGGAACGCGAAAAGGGCTTCACGCCCGAACCGTTCGAAGGCGAACCCACCCTGGTGATCCTCTCCAAGACCTTCAAGTAAACGGGAACCGGCAATGAGCGAAGCCTACGAACAAGCCTGGCGCGAAAGCATCGAGGACCGCGAGGGGTTCTGGTCGCGCGCGGCAGAAGCGATCGACTGGATCGCCCCGCCCGAGCGCGCCTGGGACGATGCGCGCGGCTGGTTTGCCGGGGGCACGCTCAACACTGCCTGGAACTGCATCGACCGCCATGTCGCGGCCGGGCGCGCGGATGCGCTGGCGCTGGTCTATGACAGCCCGGTCACCGACACGATCTGCCGCTACACCTATGCCGAGCTTCAGCAGGAAGTCGGCCGGGTCGCCGAGATGCTGGCGCGGCTTGGCGTGGGCAAGGGCGACCGGGTGATCGTCTACATGCCGATGATCCCGCAGACGGCGTTCGCCATGCTCGCCTGCGCGCGGCTGGGGGCGATCCATTCGGTGGTGTTCGGCGGTTTTGCCCCGCTCGAACTCGCCAAGCGGATCGACGATGCCACCCCGCGCGTCGTGCTGACCGCGAGCTGCGGGATCGAGGGCGCGCGGACGATTGCCTACAAGCCGATGGTCGACGAGGCGCTGACCCTTGCCGCTCACCAGCCCGAGGGCGTGGTGGTGTTCCAGCGAGAACAACTGGCCGCAGAGCTTGGTACCGCGCATGATTGGCAGGCCCTGTGCGATGCCGCTGTCGCCGATCCGACGCCGCCGTGCGCGGAACTCGCTGCCGACGATCCGCTCTACATCCTCTACACCTCTGGCACGACCGGCACGCCCAAGGGCGTGGTGCGCGAAAACGGCGGCCATGCCGTCGCGCTCGCCTGGTCGATGGCCAACATCTACGGCATCGGTGCGGGCGATCCGTTCTGGGCGGCAAGCGACGTGGGCTGGGTCGTGGGCCATTCCTACATTGTCTATGCCCCGCTGCTGGTCGGCGCGACGACCGTGCTGTTCGAAGGCAAGCCGGTCGGCACGCCCGATGCCGGCACTTTCTGGCGCACCATCGCCCGCCACGGGGTGAAGCGGTTCTTCACCGCCCCCACCGCCATCCGCGCCGTGCGCAAGGAAGACCCTGACGCGCAGCTGCTGGCCGAGATCGGCACGGGCGAGTGCGGCGCGATCTTCCTTGCCGGCGAGCGTGCCGATCCCGACACCATCGCCTGGCTTGAGGAAAAGAGCGGCCTGCCGGTGATCGACCACTGGTGGCAGACCGAGCTGGGCTGGCCAGCCATCGCCACTTGCCTTGCGCTGGGCGACCTGCGCCGCAAGCGCGGCAGTGCGGGCTTCCCCGTCCCCGGTTTCGAATTCGCGATCCTGGGCGATGATGGCCAGCCGCTGCCGCAGGGTGAAAGCGGCGCGGTAGCGATCCGCGCGCCGCTCGCCCCCGGGGCCTTCCGCACACTGTGGAACAACCCCGCCGGGTTCGAGAAGAACTTCGCGGGTTTCCCCGGCTGGTACGAAACCGGCGACGCAGGCCATTTCGATGCAGACGGGTTCCTGTCGATCATGGGCCGCACCGATGACATCATCAATGTCGCGGGGCACCGCCTGTCGACCGGCCAGATGGAGCAGATCGTCGCCCAGCAGGACGGCGTGGTCGAATGCGCGGTGATCGGCGCGGACGATGCGATCAAGGGCATGGTCCCGATCGCCTTCGTCGTCGTGCGCAGCGGAGCCGAGCAGGACGAAACCCTGCAAGCGCGGGTGATTGCCGCCGTGCGCGGCGAACTGGGCGCGGTCGCCGCGCTCAAGACCGCGCACATTGTCGCCCAGTTGCCCAAGACGCGCTCGGGCAAGATCTTGCGCAACCTGCTGCGCAAGATCGCCAGCGGCCAGCCGTTCGACGTTCCCGCGACGATCGACGATCCGGCAATTCCCGGGGCGATCGCGGCGCAGGTGCAGCGCGCGGCCAGCTAGGTGAAAGGGATGGAGCGGAGCGGGTTGCGGCTGATCAGCTGCCCCGCCGCTCCTCCAGCGCATCGGCGATCAGCGGCAGCAGTTCGCGCGCATCGCCCACCGCCCCCGCCTCGGCAAAGCCGAACACCGGGGCTTCGCGGTCCTGGTTGACGGCGATGATCCGCGCGCGCGCGCCGACCCCGGCGAAATGCTGCGGAGTGCCCGACATCCCGGCGGCGAAATAGATCGCCGGATTGACGAACTTGCCCGATTGCCCGACCTGCCGCGCCACGGGCGCAAGGCCAAGGTCGACAGCGGGAAGACTGGCGGAAACCGCCCCGCCCAGCGCTTTCGCGATCCGCTCAAGCTGGACGAAGCCCTCGGGATCGAGCCCCCGTCCGCCGCCGATCACCACCCGCGCGCCTTCCAGGCTGACGCTCTGGTCGGCGAGCGGCGAGCGTTCGATGGCAAGGCTCGCAGGCTGGCCCAGCACCACCTCGCCATCGGTGCCGCCAAGGTCGTTGGCAGTGGCAACGGCAAGGCAGGGCGCGACGCGCAGGTCGAGCGAGAGCCGCCCGCCATGGGTCGCGCGGGTCACGATCAGGTCATCGCCCTCGCGCCGCAAGGCGGCGATCCGGCCCAGCACGGCAGCGCCGCTCAGCGCCGCAACGGCGCCCGCCAGTGCCTCGCCCGTCTCGTCCGCCGGAAAAACCAGCAGCAGCGGGTGCGAAGAGTCGGGTATGGCCGTCGGCGCGGGGCCGCCGCAGGTGACGGAAAGGATCGTCCAGCCGCTCATGCGCGCTCCTCCCACAGCAGCGCCGCGAGCGCCCGTGCCCGAGATTCAGCCGGTCCGTCCAGCAGGGTGCAATCCGTCCGCGCGCGGCCCGAGGCGCGCTCGGTCAGCTGATGCAGCGCCAGCGCCGCCACAGGCTCGCCCATGGCCGAAGCCTCGCCGATCACGGCCTGCCGCGCCTGCATGACATTCTTCATCAGCGGCTTGCGCAGCCGGGTGCGGCGGTCGTTGGTGACGCTGGCGACGAGCCGCCCGGTCAGGGCCAGACGTTCGCTGCTCCCGCCGCTTTCGCGCAGCAGCCGCGCGCCGCCCTGCGTCTCAACCGCCTGCGCCCGCCCGAAGAACGGCAGGCCCAGCACTCCCGCGAGCAGCGCCGGCACCAGCCCGTCGTCGAAATCGCCGAACTCGCGCCCGATCAGCACCAGGTCCGCATCCCCGCACAGGCCGGCCAGCGCCCGCGCGGTCGCGGCCTGGTCCCACGGGCGGTCGAGCGCGACCGTCGCGACATCGGAGACGTTAAGCGAGGCGACGGTCCGCGCGATCTTCACGCCCGCCGCGCCGCCGCCGACATGGGCCATGATCTGCACGGCAGGGTCCGCGTCACGCAGGCGCAGCGCGATTTCCAGCGCCGCCTCGTCAAACGGGCTCATGATCCTGTGCTGGTCGCCCTGTTCCTCCCCCAGCGCGCCGGACGGAGTGACGGGCCATTTCGGATCCTGCACCCCGGCAATCAACACCGCGACCTTCATGCGCGGCCCGCTTCACTTCCGGCGATCCGCCCGAACACAACCGCCTTTCCCAGGGCGGAGCCGGTCATGTAGGCTGCGCCGTGGAAGCCGCCGGTCACCTCGCCCGCGGCGTAGAGGCCGGGAATGGCCGAGCCGTCGGAGCGGAGCACGCGCGCCGCACTGTCGATCCTGAGACCGCAATAGGTGCCAAAAACGACTGCGGTCGACGGATAGGCATAGAACGGCGCGATTTCGATCCGGCGCAGCTCGCCATGCTTGTGGACCAGATGGCTGCGGCCGAATTCCGGATCGTGCCCGGCATCGACATAGCCGTTGTAGCGCTCCACCGTCGCAACCAGCACCTCGGGCTCGATCTCGATCTGCGCCGCCAGTTCCTCGAGGCTGTCCGCGACATAGAACAGGCCTTCTTCCAGCCGCCGTCCGAAATCGAGAATCCGCACCCGGTCGTCGCCGGTGTCGAAGATTCCCTGATCCATGATCTGGTAGCCGGTGTGCCACGGCTGGGCCATCACCGCATCGCCCAGCAGCTTGTAGGAAATGCTCTCGTTGACGAAGCGCTGGCCGTCCTGGTTGACCGCGATGGCGCCCTTGTAGACCGCCTGGAGGCTGTGGTCGTTGGTCTCGTCGGTCGGATGCTTGCCGAAGGTGCCCTTGACGTAATCCATGTCCCGCACATCGGCGCCCAGTTCCAGCCCCATGCGGAGGCCATCGCCCTGCGACCCGGCCCCGGCGACAAACACCGCTTCGGCATAGTGCGGCGCATAGTGCATCAGGAGGTCGTGGTTCTTGGCGAAACCGCCGCTGGCCAGGACCACGCCCCTGTTCGCCGCCAGCAATGTGCCGTCGGCCAGCTTCACGCCGCAGACCCTGCCGCCCGCGTCGCATTCCAGTGCGGCAGCGGCGGCATTCGCGCGGTATTCGACCCGTCCCGTCCGCTCCGCTGCCGCCTTGAGCGTGCGGACCATGTCGGCGGGATCGACCGTGTGGACACGCGGGACCGACTGGCCGGAGGCCGTCTCGATCACCGGACTGAAGCGCACGCCCGCGCCGCGCAGCCAGTCGCAGGTGGCAAGCTGGGCATCGCAATAGGTGCGCACCAGCTGCGAATCATTGATCCCTTGGCCCACTTCCACCAGATCGCGGTAGAGCAGCTCAGGGCTGTCCTCCACCCCGGCGGCGGCTTGCAGGTCGGTGCCGGCAAAGGCCAGGCAGCCGCCGCTGAGCGCGGAAGAACCGCCGGATTCCGCCAGCTTTTCAAGCAGCACCACGCTGGCCCCGGCTTCGGCAGCGGAAAGCGCAGCCGACCAGCCGGCCGCGCCGCCGCCGATCACGATGACATCGGTCATTCTGGATCAAGTCCGTAAAAGGTCAGGATTTCATCGCGGCGCACCGGATCGACCGTCGCGCCAAAGTAGCCCGCGGCATCCGGCAGGCCGCCCGCGCGGCGTTGCAGCACCGCCTCTTCGGCCGCGCGCACCCAGGCGCCGAGCGAGTCGATCACCTCGACCCCGTCGACCTCGCGCACGCCGTTCATCGCCAGCAGCACGTTGAGCGGGGCCTCGCCCGGCACGATGGCCTGCGCGCCCTTGGCGATCAGTTGGCGCGCGGAGGCGCGGAACCGGTCGATCAGGGCGTCGGGCTGGTCGAAAGCGGCCAGCACGTCGGTAAAGCGGAAGCCCACGTCGCAGGCCCCGACCAGCCGGCAGCCGAGCCCGTGGCGGCGCACGTTCTCGCGGTAGAGCTCGGCCAGTTCCGGGATGAACACCAGGGCACCGAACTTGCGGCCATCGCCCACTGCCGCCCGCGCCGCGCTTTCGCCGTAACCGATCACCGGGATCGAGACGAGCGTGCGGATATCATGCAGGCCGGGCTCCGGCAGGGTGCTCAGCGCGTAAGCATCATAGCCCTGCCGCTCCGCCAGCACCGCGCCCTGCATGAACTGCAGCGAATGCAGGAACTGGAAGCCGGCGTGCTTGATATCGTCGCCCGGGTAATTGGTGCGATAGGTGCCGTCGCGCATTCCGTGCATGTCGATCACCGTATCGGCGCGCGCCACGCGGCGGAAATGGGCCCTCAGCGCCTCGTCATAGGCGGCGAGATCGCTGAGGACCGTAAAGCTCTGGTGCCAGATGCGGATGCCCACGGGATCAGGCCTGGTCCGGCTTGCCGTAGAGCAGCGGCGGCAGTTCACCGCTCAGCAAGTAGCCGCCCAGCGCGCCGGCGTTGTTGTCGGCATCCTGGGTGATGTGATTGGCACCGGCCAGAACGTCGCGCAGATAGCGCTGGATCGGGTTGCTGGAGAACAGACCCCGCGCGCCGGTGCACTTGTAGATGGTCAGCACCGCTTCTTCGGATTCGCGCCCGATCCGCGCCATGTCGAGCATGTAGTGGATGCGGTCGTCGACCGAGACGAGTTCACGGCGTTCGACGACTTCGGTGCAGTGCGCCATCATCTGTTCCATCCGCGCGCGGCACGAACGGACCTTGGACACGGCATTGGCGAGCCGGTCCTTGACATAGGGGCTGAGGCGGGTGGCCGCGCCGCTGCCGTTGTCGGTCCGGACCTTCATCTGTTCGATGAACACGTCGATCGCGCCCTGGGCAAAGCCGAGGATAACCGCCGAAACCGACGAATAGAAGATCATCGCGAAGGGGAACAGGTAGTTGGTCGGGCGGTCGTCCAGCTTGTAATCGACCATCGAATGGGCGAGGTGATCGGGGACGAAGGCGTCCTTGATCATCAGGCTCTTCGAACCGGTACCGGCCAGGCCGAAAGTGAACCAGTCGTCGATAACCTCATAGTCCTCGCGCTTGACCAGCAGCGCGTGGCGATCGATCGGAATGCCCTGTTCGTTGCGTTCCAGCGCGCCGATGAAGGCCCACTTGCCGTGATCGGTGCCACTGGAAGTGGGCCACTTGCCCTTCAGGCGCCAGCCGCCCTCGACCTTGGTCAGTTCACCCGTGGGGGCATAGGACGAGGCGATGATCGTCTGGTTGTCCTCGCCCCAGACCTCGTCGGCGGCGCGGGGATTCATGATCCCGAATTCCCAGTTGTGGACGCCCAGGATCATCAGGTTCCAGGCGCTGGCGCAGCAGCCCCGGCCCAGCTCGTTCAGCACCCGCATGAACACGATCGGGTTCATTTCCCAGCCGCCATGGCTCTTGGGCTGGAGGATCCGGAAGAAGCCAGCCTCCTTGAACATCTCGATCACATCGCTCGGCACCTTGCGGGCCTTTTCGATCTCGTCCGCGCGGGCGCGCAGTTGGGGCACCATCGCCGCAGCGCGGGCGACCAGTTCCTCGCTGGTCGGGATGGCAATCAGATCACGTTCCAGAACCACAGCGTTCATGGCTTTTGCCTTTCGTTTTTTCAGTTGGAGCGGTTGTCGCCGCGCTCTCCCAGGAACGCGCCGTCGAAGTAGATGAGCGGCGCTTCGGCGGACTGACGGATCAGCACGTCGAGGACGTCGCAAATGAAGATGTCATGGGTGCTGGCGGCGACGCATTCCGCCACCGCGCAGTCGAAGGCGACCAGCGCCGAGCCCAGCAGCGGAGCGCCAGTGCGCGCCCCCTGCCATTCGCTCGATTCGAACCGTTCCTCGGGCGGGACACCGCCGGAAAAGCGCTTCATCATCGCCAGGCCATCATCGCCCAGGACATTGACGCCCAGTACGCCAGAGCGGCCGATCACGCCGTGCGCCCAGGTCGAACGGTTGATGCAGACCAGCAGCCGGGGCGGCTCGGCCGTGACCGAGGCCACGGCGGTCGCGGCCATGCCGGCCCAGCCGTCGCGGCCCTTCGCGGGATCATGCGAGGTGATGATCGTGCAGGCCCCGGCCAGCCGGCGCATGCCCTGGCGGAACAGGTCGGCGGTTCCGTCCGCCGCCTGGATCACCGCCGGCTTGATGAGGGCCTCGACGCTCATGTCAGTCGACCATGTTCATGTTGCGGGCATGGCCCCAGTCGGACATCACCGGATAGACCTGCGGCTCCCACTTGCCCTCCTCGATCACGACGCCGCCGTAACCCAGCTCCAGCCCGAAGCCCGAAGGCGTGCGCATGTAGAAGCTGAACATCTGGTCGTTCGGGTGGTGGCCCAGCTCCAGCACGATCGGGATGCCAGCCTTCTTCGCGCGGTCGCAGGCAAAGCCCACGTCGTTCATGTCGCTGAATTCCAGCATCAGGTGGTTAAGCCGCTTGGGCGAGGGGAAGGTCCCGGTCGCCAGCGAGTGATGCCGCCCGGTGGCGGTGTGGAAGAAGGTCGCATCGGCATAGACGCCGGGCGCCATTTCCTGGCGGATCCGGTCGCTGTAGCGCAGGCCGAGGACGCTGCGATACCAGCTGACGCCCTCGTCATAGTCCTTCGACACCGGCAGGATGTGGCCGATGCCCAGTTCGCCCGTAACGAACCTGCCGCGCAGGATCGGGGAAAGCGCGCCGCCATCGGCGACGAGCCCGGTGCGGCCGGTGAAGAATTCGTGGCGGAAGCCGTTGGGGTCGGCCAGGCTGTAGAGCCGGGTGACGCAGCGCGCGGCGGCAAGCCCGGCCGCCTCCTCGACCACGTCCGCACCCTTGGCACGCAGCGCGGCGACATATTCGTCAAGCTCTTCGTCCGAACCCAGATCCCAGCCCGCATGGGTCATGTCGTCATCCGCGCCCGGCGCGATCAGCACCCGCCAGGGGTGATCGTCAAGCCGCAGGCCAAGTGCGCCGTCCGCCGCTTCGCAGGTGCCCGCGCCAACGATCGTTTCGACATAGGTTCGCCAGGCGCCCAGATCGCTTGCCGCGATCACCACATAGGCGAGGTTCTGCAATTCAGCCATTGTCCACTCCCAAGCATCACCGATTCGTGACCTTGATTGTGGCTACTCCACGCTTTGCTATTGCCGTATACGATATGTTTGGATAGCAACTATCGTCATGAACAATAAGACTGGCGCCGCGATGCAATTGCGCGACTTCGATGTGAACCTGCTGGTGACGATGGAGGCCATCTGGACCACCCGCAACGTCTCCAATGCGGCCAAGACGCTGAACCTGGCGCAGTCCACGGTCAGCGCTGCGCTCAACCGGCTGCGGCTGGCGCTGGGGGACGAGCTGTTCAACTGGTCGGGTAGCGAAATGGTGCCCACGCCGCTGGCCGAACAGATCATGCCGGACGTGACCAAGCTGCTCAACGGGGTGCGTTCGGTCCTGACCAAGTCGCTCGGCAATCTCGATACGGTCGAGCGGCGGATGGTGATCGCCACGGCGGACTACGTGGCTGCGCTGTTCGGCGCGAAACTGCTGGAACGTTCGGCGCGGGAAGCGCCGAACCTCTCGTTCGATTTCGTCGACATGCGCCCCCAGTTCATCAACCGCGCCGCCCGGCCGGACATCGACATGTTCCTGATCCCGGCCAGCGCGCTGCGCACATCGGGCATGGAAAAGGCCGTGCTCTACAAGGATAGCTATGTCTGCATCGGCGCGGCGGACAACGATGCGCTGCAGGAGGACATGGACCCCGACGCATTCCTGCGGCTACGCCACATCGGCTATTCCGCGATCCCCCGCATCGCCTTCAACCACGAGATGATGCTGTGGGACGATATCGGCAAGGAAGCCAACCTGCGCCTGACCATGGGCAATTACCTGATCTTTGCCCGGATCGTCGCCGCCAGCGATGCGGTGGCGATCCTGCCCAAGCGGCTCGCCACCACCCTGACGGGCGAATGGAACCTCAAATGGGTCACCCCGCCCCTGCCCACGCCCGAGCTTGAGATCGCGGCGCTGTGGCGGCCGGACCAGGCCAAGGACATTGCCCTGACCTGGCTGCGCGACACCCTGGCCGACATCGCCGCCCAATAGACGCTGGTCAGGCGGCGGCCTGCTGCCCCGCGATCCGCCCGAACACCGATCCGCTGGTCAGCCCCGCGCCGCCCGGATAGCGATCGTAGTAGAGCCCGCCGACCAGTTCGCCCGCGGCATAAAGCCCGGCAATCGGCGCGCCTTCCTCGCTGAGCACCCGCGCCTGTTCGTCGATGGCCAGGCCGCCATAGGTCAGTGTGATCCCACAGGTCACCTGATAGGCGACGAACGGCGGCTCGGCGATGGCGCGGGCCCAGTTGGACTTGTCGATGGCCAGGCCGGTGGTGCGCCGCCCGTCCTTGACCGCCGGGTTGAAAGGCGCCGTATCATCGATCGCCGCGTTGTAGTCCCGCACGGTGCGCAGGAAAGCCTCGCGGTCGATCCCTTCCAGCTTGTCGGCCAGTGCTTCCAGCGTCGGCGCCTCGAAGCGGGCGGCGCGCGGGGTGCGGTATTCATCCGGCAGGATGGCAATGCCGCGCGAATCGAAGATCTGCCAGCCGGTTCCGCCCGGCTGTTTCAGAATCGCCGCGCCCATCTTGGAATAGGTGTAGTTCCGGAAGTCCGAGCCTTCGTCGAAGAACCGCTCGCCCTTCAGGTTCACGACGACCCCCAGGGTAAAATAGTTCTTCTGCTGGTTGAGGAACGCCAGGTCACCGAAATCGGCGGCGCCCGCATCGAAGAACACGCTGTGGCAGCCAGACCAGTTGCCATGCGCCCGCGCGCCGATGTCCAGCGCCGCCTGGATCACGTTGCCGGTGTTGTAGCGCGAGCCGCGCACCTTCGCGAGATCCCAGCCCTGGCCCAGGTACTTCACCCGCGCCTCGGTATTGGCGTGATAGCCCCCCGCCGCCAGGATCACCGCATCGCCGCGCAGTTCCTCGCCGTTGACCACCACGCCGCGCACCGAGTGGCGGTCGCCCAGCAGGCGCTCGACCTTGCTGTCATAGCGGATGGCGATACCCAGTTCCTCGGCGCGGCGGAACAGCGCGTCGACCAGGCCCATGCCGCCGCCCGCCGTCTCGATGGTCAGGCCGCCCCAAAACACGTTGCGCCCATCGACCTTGAACGACTGGCGCCCATAGGCCGGCAGGAACCGCACCCCCTGCCCCTGCATCCACAGCAGGGTCGGCAGGCTTTCCGCCACCAGCAGTTCGATCAGCGCCGGGTCCGCGCGGTAGCCGCTGAGGCGGCACAGATCGAGATAGAAGGTTTCCGCGTCATAGGTGCCGAAGTCGCTCGAATCGCGCTCCTCCGGGGTCAGGTCGGGCACCAGCCGCGCAATGTCGTCCGCGCCTTCGTAGACGGTGCGAAAGCACCCGCCGGTGAATGCGGAGTTGCCGCCCCGGGCGATGCGCGGCGCGCGCTCCAGCACGGTCACGCGCGCGCCGCTCTCCGCCGCTGAAATCGCGGCACAAAGGGCGGCATTGCCCGCGCCGACGACGATTACCTGCTTTGCAACTCCAGTCACGTTATCATCCTTGTCGATAAAGGCTATCAATTCTTATCACTTCCCTCAATGATGACGATGATCTAGCCCCCTCGTCAAGTGCCAAGCAGGCACAGGCGTGCAGCAAGCTTCGCCGCCGGAACCAAGGGAGACGTTTCATGAACGCACCGCGCATCACCGTGCTGGCCTCGTGCCTCGCCATCGCCGTCGGCACCCTTCCCGCCACCGCCTGGGCCCAGGCCGCCGAGCCTGCGGCTGCCGAAGCCAATGGCGGCGAGATCATCGTTACAGCCACCAAGCGCGCGGAGTCGCTCAATGACGTGCCGATGTCGATCAGCGCCGCCTCGGGCGACGATCTGGTCTCGGCCGGGATCAAGGGCGCCGAGGATCTGGGCAAGATCGTGCCCGGCTTTACCTTCACCCAGTCGGCCTACAGCACCCCGGTCTATTCGCTGCGCGGCGTCGGCTTCTACAATTATGACATCGCCTCGACCCCTACGGTCACGGTCTATCAGGACGAAGCGCCGCTGCCCTTCTCCGCCATGTCGCGCGGCGCCGGGTTCGACCTCCAGCGCGTCGAAGTGCTGAAAGGTCCGCAGGGCCTGCTGTTCGGATCGAACTCCACCGGCGGCGCGGTCAACTATGTCGCGGCGCGGCCGACCAGCGAGCTGAAGGCCGGGCTGGACGCGGGCTATGGCCGCTTCAACGCCTGGGAACTGGGCGGGTTCATCTCCGCCCCGCTCAGCGACAGCATCGGCATTCGCCTGGCCGCCCGCCACGAAGGCTCGGGCGAATGGCAGCGCAGCGCCACCCGCCCGAACGACCGCAACGGCAAGCGCAACTTCACCCAGGTCCGCGCGCTGGTCGATATCGCCGCCGGCGATCGCCTGACGGTCAAGCTCGGCGCCAATGCGTTCTGGGACAAGTCCGACGTGCAGGGCGCGCAGCTGATCCAGGTCAACCCGCTGATGCCGCCGTTCGTCAATCCGCTGCTGGGCACGCAGCCGCTGGTGACGGGCGATGCCCGCGTGGGTGACTGGACCGCCGGGACCGATCCCAAGCGCGACGACCGCCAGTGGCAGCTGACGGCGCGCCTCGACTATGAGTTGACCGACGCCGTTACCGTCACCGCGCTGACGTCCTATGCCGATTACCGCCAGGACGACCTGCTCGATCCCGATGGCACCGCGCTGGTCCTGGTCGACACCCGCGACACCGGCACGATCAAGGCCTTCTTCCAGGAGCTGCGCGTGTCGGGCGAATTCGGCAATGGCAGCCGCTGGATCGTTGGCGCCAATTACGAGAACAACAAGGTCAGCGAAGTCCAGGCGCTGCGCTCGACCGAGGCTTCCGGCTTTGCGCCTTTCGCGGTGTTCTTCGGCCTGCCGGTTCCGGACCGCATCCCGATCTCGTCGGACCAGCACTTCAGGAACTATGCCGCCTTCGCCAACCTCGACCTGGCGGTGAGCGACACGATCACCCTGCACGGCGGCCTGCGCTATACCGACACGTCCGACAAGTTCGTCGGCTGCACCGGCAATTCGGACAATGGCAGCCTCGCCATCGGCCTCGGCATCCTCAGCCAGGGCAATCCGGCGGCGCTGGGCGCCAACCCGGCCTGCACCCAGCTCGATGCCCAGCTGAAGCCCGCGATCACCCGCGCCGAGCTGAAGGAAGACAACCTCTCGTGGCGCCTGGGCGTGGACTTCAAGCCGAACGCCGACACCCTGCTCTATGCCAACGTCAGCCGCGGCTACAAGGTCGGCGCCTTCCCGCTGATCCCGGCCTCGTCGGTGGCGCAGTACACCCCGGTCAGCCAGGAAATGCTGACCGCATATGAAGCGGGTTTCAAGCTGACCCTGGCGGACCGCGCGGTGCAGCTCAACGGCGCGGTGTTCCACTATGACTACCGCGACAAGCAGGCGCTGGGCAGCGTGATCCTGACGCCGAACATCTTCGGCCCGCTCAACCTGCTGGTGAACATCCCCAAGTCCAAGGTGACCGGCGCCGAATTGCAGGCGATCGTCCGCCCGGTGGACGGCCTGACGCTGAACGGCGCGGTGACCTATGTCGACAGCGAGATCGGCAGCTTCACCAATTTCGATCCGTTCGGCACGGTCCGCAACTTCCAGGGCGAAGCCTTCCCCAACACCCCCAAGTGGCAGTGGTCGCTGGCGGCGGACTATGAGTTCCCGCTGACCGGCAGCCTGCGCGGCTTCGTTGGCGCCAATGCCAACGGGCGCAGCGCCACCAACGGCGCGCTGGGCGGCAACGCGATCCTTGGCATCGATGGCTACACCCTGCTCGACCTGCGCGCCGGGATCGCCTCGGCCGACGAACGCTGGAAGATCAGCGTCTGGGGCCGCAACGTGACCGACAAGTACTATTGGACCAACGCCTACAAGATCGCGGACGTGTCCGCCCGCTACGCCGGGATGCCGGCCACCTGGGGCGCCACCCTGTCCTTCCGATACTGAGCCCTCTCCGGCGGCAGCGCGGCGCGAACCCCTTTTCGCTCCGCGCTGCCGTCACCCCACGAACAACTGGAGTACCCTGATGAAATCCGCCCTGCTGCTGCTCGACCTGCAGAACGAAATGGTTGACCCCGCCGGCAAGGTCGGCGCGCATGGCCTTGCCAGAATCGTCGAGGAACGCGGCGTCCTGACCAATGCGAAGCGCTGCCTGGACGCGGCGCGCGTTGCCGGCATGGCTGTGGTCCACGTCCGCCTGGGCTTTCGCGCCGACTATGCCGACTGCTTGAGCGTCGCGGCCCGGATCGGCGGCCTGAAGAGCAACCGCGCGGCGATCGTCGGCGAGTTCGGCACCGAGTTCCACCCGACCGTCGCCCCGCTGGATGGCGAGCTGGTCATCACCAAGCAGTGCGTCAATCCGTTCTTCAACACCGGCCTGATGACCTGGCTGATGCAGAACGGCATCAAGCGGCTGTACCTGGGCGGCGTCGCCACCCACCTGGTGGTCGAAAGCACCGCGCGCTTTGCCGATGACGCGGGCTTCGCGCCGGTCGTGATCGAGGACATCTGCGCCGCGCCGAACCCGGCCCTGCATGATCACTTCATCACCATGATCGCCCCGGCGGTCGGCACGGTCAGCAACACCGAAGCCTTCGTCGCAGAAGCGGGTCAGGCCTGACCATGAGCCTGCGCGAAATCGTCTCTCGCCGTCAGGCCGTTCTCGCTCCGGGCGCGGCCAATGCGCTGTTCGCCCGGATCATCGAGGATCTGGGGTTCGAATGCGTCTATGTCACCGGGGCGGGCATCGCCAACATGGCGCTGGGCGCTCCGGACATCGGCCTGACCTCGCTTGACGATATCGCGCAGACCGTGTCGCGCATCGCCGATGCAGTGGCCCTGCCGCTGATCGTCGATGCCGACACCGGCTTCGGCAACGAGGTCAACACCTGGCGAACGATGAAAGTGCTGGAACGCGCCGGAGCCGCCGCGATCCAGCTGGAAGACCAGGAATTTCCCAAGCGCTGCGGCCATTTCAACGGCAAGAGCGTGGTCGCGCTGGACGCGATGCTGCCCAAGATCCGCGCCGCCGCCGATGCCCGCACCCGCGATACGCTGATCATCGCCCGCACCGATGCCCTGGCGGTTGAAGGCATCGATGCCGCGCTGGACCGCGCCGACGCCTTCATCGAGGCCGGGGCCGACCTGTGCTTCGTCGAGGCCCCGCGCGATGCGGAACAGATGCGCCGCATCGCCCAGCTTCGCGTGCCGCAAGTCGCCAACATCGTCCACGGCGGCAAGACCCCGCCGCTGCCGCAGGCGGAGCTCGCCGACATGGGCTTTGGCATCGTGCTTTACGCCAATGCCGCGCTCCAGGCCGCCGTGCGCGCCTCGGTCGAGGTGCTGGGTTCGCTGAAGGCCACCGGCTCGCTCGACGCGGTGCACGACAAGCTGGCCTCGTTCGAGGAGCGCCAGGCGGCTGTCGCCAAGGACCGCTGGGACGCGCTCGAACAGCAATTCGCAGCAAGGGAAGCGTGATGCATATCGTTGTCGTCGGAAGCGGCATTGCCGGATTGAGCGCCGCGCTGAGCGCCGCCGAGGCTGGCGCCAAGGTCACCCTGGTCGAACGCGCCGCCGAGGGCGAGCATGGCGGCAACACCCGCCATACCGAAGCCTACCTGCGCATGAAGTCGATGGACGAGGTCGCAGACGATTTCGTCGATCACTTCCTGGCCAATGCCGGCGGCTATACCGACCCCTCGATCGTCCAGGAAATGGTCCGCGACCACCAGGACTGGTCGCCGCTGGCCCGCGCCCAGTCGACTGTCGATCCCGACCTGCTTGGCGCCTTTGCCGAGCACGCCGGACCGACCCTGCGCTGGCTGGAGCAGGCCGGGCTGAAGTTCGATTTCCTCCCCACCGCCTTCATCACCACCACCACCACCCGCCTGCTGCCGGTCGGCGGCGGGCTGGCCATGGTCGAAACCCTGACTGCCGCCTGCAAGGACAAGGGCGTCGAATTCCGCTTCGAAACCACCGCCCGCTCGCTCGTGACCGAAGGCGGCGCAGTGAAGGGCCTTGCCACCTCGCGCGGGGAGATCGCCGCCGACGCAGTGATCCTCGCCAGCGGCGGGTTCGAAGGCAATGCCGAGATGCTGTCGCGCTATGTCGGACCCGGTGCGATCAACCTGCGCCCGGTGGCGCGCGGCGGGCACTACAACAAGGGCGAAGGTATCCGCATGGCGCTGGACATCGGCGCCGCGCCCAACGGCGATTTCGGATCGTACCATGCAGAGCCGGTCGATCCGCGTTCCGGCATTGCCGAACCGGCGATCTTCACTTTCCCCTATGGCGTCCTCGTCAACACCTCGGGCGAGCGCTTCACCGACGAGGCCCCCGGCACGGTCGACGCCCATTACGAGAGCGTCACCCGCCGCATCTACGAACAGCGCGGCGGGATCGCCTGGCTGATCTGCGATGCGAAGCTGGATGACGTGCCCAACTGGCAGAAGGGCAGTCGCACCGACCAGCCGCCGGTCACCGCCGACACGCTGGAGGGGCTGGCCCGGGCCATCGACGTTCCCGCCGAGGCGCTCGCCGCCACTATCGCCGCCTACAACGCGTCTTGCGGCGCGGGCGCGTTCGATCCGCTGAAGGCCGATGGCCTGTCGACCAACGGCCTCACCCCGACCAAGTCCAACTGGGCACGTCCCATCGACGCCGCGCCCTATCGCGCCTGGCCGGTGATCAGCGCCAACGTGTTCACCTTTGGCGGACTGAAGGCCGACCGCCATGCGCGGGTGATCGATCTCGACGGCAATCCGATCCCCGGTCTTTATGCCGCGGGCGAGACGATGGGGATCTATTACCGGACCTACACCGGCTCGACCTCAGTCCTGCGCGGCGCGGTGTTCGGGCGGCAGGCAGCGCTCCACGCTGCAGGAGCCGCAGTGTGACGCGCTTCGCGCTCGATGGCCTCGTCGCGCTGGTTACCGGTGGCGGCGGGATGATCGGGCAGGCCGTGGCCCGGCGGCTGGCGCAGGGCGGCGCACGCCTCGCTCTGGCCGACCGCGACGAACCCGCATCCGTGGGCAACGATTGCCGCAGCTACGCCGCCGACCTTGCCGATCCGGCAGAGATCCGCGCGGTGGTGGACCGCACCCTGGCCGATTTCGGGCGGATCGACTGCCTGATCACCGCCGCCGGTGTCACCTCGACCGGATCGTTCGAAAGCATCGCGCTGGAGGAATGGGACCGGGTCCATGCGATCAACCTGCGCGGAGTGTTCCTCGTCAACCAGGCGGTGATCGCGCCGATGCGCGCGCAAGGCGCGGGGCGGATCGTCAACATCGGCTCGGTACTCGCGAAGAACGGCGGCAATCCGCGCCCCTGGATCGACGCCAGCGAGCAGGAACGCGCCGGAAACGCCGCCTATGGCGCGGCCAAGGCCGGGGTCCACGCCATGACGCTCTACCTTGCCAAGGAACTTGCCGCGCACGGCATCACTGTCAACGCGGTCGCCCCCGGCCCGATTGCCAGCGCGATGACCACCAGCTTCCCCGAGGCGCTGATTCGCCAGATCCCGGTCGGCCGGATGGGCAAGGGCGACGAGGTCGCGGCCGCTGTCGCCTGGCTCTGCACCCCCGAGGCGGCGTTCGTTACCGGCGAGATCATGGACGTCAACGGCGGCCTCTGGATGGACTGAGCCGACCGATCCGCAATCCCTGAAAAGAAGGACCTACCCCATGTCACTGACCCAGGCCGAAGCTGCCCGCACCATCCAGACCAAGAACTGGAAGCTGCGTTATTACGAAGCGGGCGAAGGCCACCCGCTGATCATGATCCACGGCAGCGGCCCCGGCGCGACCGGCTGGAGCAATTTCTCGCGCAATATCGAGGTGCTGGCGAAGAACTTCCGCGTCCTCGCGCTCGACATGCCCGGCTGGGGCGATTCCGATCCCTGCACCAAGGAAACGCTCGACCACGTCGGCGCGACGATCGAGTTCATGGACCAACTGGGTCTGGAAAAGGCCGCGCTGGTCGGCAATTCGATGGGCGGGATCGTGGCCCTGGCGGTGGCGGTCGATCATCCGGACCGCGTCAGCCACGTGATCACCATGGGCCCCGGCTCCAGCCCCACCCCGCGCCTGTTCAGCGCCGGCGACGGCCCGACCGAAGGCCTCAAGTACCTGCAGCAGGCCTATCGCACGCCGACCCCGCAAGCGATGGAAGCGCTGGTCAACATCATGGTCTATGACAAGACCTTCGCCACGCCGGAACTGTGCAAGGCCCGCTCGGACGCCGCCAATGCCTGCCCCGAGCATCTCGCCAACTTCCTCGACATGCTGACCAAGGGCGGACCGGTGAACCGCTGGGCGCCGATGGACCAGCTGATGAAGATGCAGATCCCGGCCCTGCTGATCCACGGCCGTGACGACCGCGTGGTGCCTTACGAGCATTCTCTGGTACTGTGCGCGCACATCCCCAATTCGCGGCTTGTTCTGATGAACCGCTGCGGCCACTGGGCAATGATCGAACACGCGGACGAGTTCAACCGGCTGGTGACCGACTTCGTGCTGAACGCCTGACCTGAACCTGGGCGGCGGCGCTCCAGCGCGCCGCCGCCGTTCCCTTCGGGTCGCACCAAGGAGAAACAGGATGAGTTGGACCCTGAACCGCCGCGCCCTGCTGGGCGCAGCCGCATCCAGCCTTGCCGTATCGAACCTTGCCGCGCCAGCCCTGGGCCGCGGCAAGGCGCGGCGCCCCAACATCCTGTTCATCATGGCCGACGACATGGGCTATGCGGACCTGTCGTGCTTTGGCCGCAGGGACTACGCCACGCCGCAGATCGACCGGCTGGCGGCGCAGGGCATGCGGCTGACATCGGCCTATGCCAACAGCCCGGTCTGCTCGGCCACGCGCACCGCGCTGATCACCGGGCGCTACCAGTACCGGCTGCCGATCGGGCTGGAAGAGCCGCTGGCCTTCCGCGACGTTGGCCTGCCGCCCGAGCACCCCACCCTGCCCTCGCTGCTGCACGCCAGCGGCTATGCCACTTCGCTGATCGGCAAGTGGCATCTGGGCGCCAGCCCGCGCTTCGGCCCGCTGCTGAGCGGGTACGAGCATTTCTACGGCGTCGAAGGCGGCGGGGCGGATTACTTCACCCACCGCTCCGGCAAGGGGCTGGACCTGTGGGAGGATCGCAGCCCGGTCGACCAACAGGGCTACCTGACGGATCTGCTGGCCGACCGCGCGATTGCCCGGATCGGCGAACATGCGCGCGATGGCCGCCCGTTCTTCATGAGCCTGCACTTCACCGCGCCGCACTGGCCGTGGGAAGGCCCCGACGACAGGTCCGAGTCCGAGCGGCTGGCGGCAAGTGGCAACCCCGCCGCGATCTTCCACTACGATGGCGGGACGCTGGCCACCTATGCGCAGATGATGCAGCGGCTTGATTTCCAGGTCGGGCGGGTAATGCAGGCGCTGCGCAAGTTGCGGCTGGAGGACGATACCATCGTCATCTTCACCAGCGACAACGGCGGCGAACGGTTTTCCGATACCTGGCCGTTCTCGGGCCGCAAGACCGAGCTGCTGGAAGGCGGGATCCGCGTGCCGCTGATCGTGCGCTGGCCGGGACGGGTGAAGGCCGGCAGCGAAAGCGCAGCGCAGGTCATGTCGATGGACTGGCTGCCGACCCTGCTGGCCGCCGCGGGCGCCGCGCCTTCAGCCACATCCCCCAGCGACGGGATCGACATCACTCCCGCGCTGCTGGGCGGCACGCTGCCCCCGCGCGCGCTGTTCTGGCGCTATCGCCACATGGCCCAGGCCGCGATCCGCCTGGGCGACCACAAGTACCTCAGGATCAACGGCAACGAATTCCTGTTCGACGTGGTCCGCGATCCGCTCGAACGCGGCAACCTCAAGGCGCGCCAGCCGGAACTGTTTGCCGATCTCAAGGCGCGCTGGGCGGCCTGGGACGCCGCCATGCTGCCGCTCGACCCCGAAAGCTACAGCCACGGATTCCACGGGGCGGAGGCCGCCGACCGCTTCGGGGTCGACTGACCCCTCAGGGCAGCCGGGTGCGCCAGACCACGCCCTCGGCTGCCTCGGTCGCGTAGAGCACCTTGCCCTCGACCAGCAGGTTGGTGACCAGCGGCCCCGCCTCTTTCGGCAGGCGCAGGTCGGCCAGCGGCTGGCCTTCCGGCGTCCAGCGCGAGATCGTCCCCGCCTCGATATTGGCAGCATAGAGCGTGCCGTCCGGGCCATAGGTCAGCCCGTCCGGACCCACTCCGCCGATGGTGTGCGCGAAGACGTGCGGCACGTTGAAGCGGCGCTTGGAATGCCGCGTGGGGATATAGAGGATGCGTTTTGCGGCAAACTCGGCCACGCGGATGCTGTCGCCATCGGGCGCAACGGCCACGCCGTTGGGGAAGGCCAGCCCTTGCGCCACCAGTTCCGGCTCGCGCGCGCCTGCGGGCAGATAGAACACCCGCCCGTCCTGCCGCAGCAGCGAGGAGGCGCCGGGGACGGTGAAGTAGATGCCGCCGTGGCTGTCGAACGCAAGGTCGTTGGCAATATCCAGCGGCTGGCCAGCAAACCTGTCGACCAGCGTGGTCATTGCCCCGGTCGCGGGATCGACCACCATCAGCCCGCCGCGCCGGGCGACCACCAGGCGGCCCCGGGCATCCAGCGTCTGGCCGTTGGGCAGGTCTGCCCCCTCGACGATCGGGCTGCATTGGCCCTTCGCGTCGATCCGCAGCAGCCGCCCGTTCAGCGGATCGCTGACCGCGAGGTCGCCGGATGGCAGGCGCACCGGGGATTCAAGAAAGCCGCCGCAGCGCGCGGCGGCTTCCCATTTGCGCGGCCCCGCGCTGGCCCCCGCCGGCAGTGCGGCAAGGACCAGGGCAGAAACGAACCAGCGGCGCAGCCCCATGGTCAGAACTTGACCGCCGCCGACAGCGCGATCGAGCGCGGGCGATCGGGGTAGACGATCGTGCTGCCGTTCGAGGTCGGCAGCGGCGCGACGAAGCTGGAAGTCGCCTTGTTGGTGAGGTTGCGGGCGATCACCGACAGTTCCCACTTGCGGTCGTCCGGCCCCACGCCGACCCGCAGGTCGACCTTGGCGAAGCCCGACTGCTCCAGCAGCGGATCAGCCGTCGCCGACATGAAGTAGCGCGAGGAGAAGAACAGCGACGGGTCGATCCGCAGCGAAACGTCGCCGGTCAGCGGCACGGTCACGTTGGCACCGATCGTGCCGGTCCACTCCGGCGCATAGGCGCGGCGCTTGCCCGACATGTCCTGCACGCACTTGGCATTGCCCGCCGTCGCCAGCACGGTGCACGAGGCGTTGGGGAAGTTGCTGTAGATCGCATCGAGATAGCCGATATCGGCGTTGATCTTCAGCCAGTCCGCCACGCGGATCGAGCCGCCCAGCTCAACGCCCTGGACCCGAGCGCCCGCCGCGTTGGCAACCACTGCCGTGATCGACTGCTGCGCGCCCGTGCCGGTGAACACGATCGAGGTTTCCTGAAGGTCCGAGTAATTGGAACGGAACAGCGCCAGGCTGAAGCTGCCAAGCCCGCCCGCGATCGAGCCCTTGATGCCCGCTTCATAGGCATTGACCGTTTCGGGGCCATAGATACCGCCCTGAGCGCTGGCATCGAAGCCGCCGGCCTTGAAGCCGTAGCTGTAGGTCGCATAGGCCATAATATCGCCGGTCAGGTCGTATTCGATCCCGACCGAGGGCATGAACTTGTCATCGCTGCGGCTGGTGATCGGATACTGCGCCATCGACGAACCGCGCCCGGCGTTGATCAGGATCTGGTCGGCCATCGGCAGGGCGACGAAGTTCTCGCCAAGGTTCCCGTCAAGGATGCCCCACGACATGGTGCGGGTGCCCTGCTTGTCGACCTTCGAATAGCGCGCGGCAAGGTTCAGGCGCAGCGCATCGGTGGCGCGCCAGGTCAGCGATCCGAACACCGAGTAGACGTTGTCGGTCTGCGACAGGGTCGGGCGGCCGGTGATCGGGGTGTTGGGGGCCAGGACCGTGGTCAGCCCCGGGGTGATCAGGGCGAAGGGCACGAAGTGGAAGCCGGTGCGGTTGCGCGCTTCCAGCTGGCCGTGGGCATAATAGCCGCCCACCATCCAGTCGATGGTGTTGCCGGCATCGGACTGCAGGCGCAGTTCCTGGCTGTACTGTTCGTAGCTTTCCAGGTTGCGGGTCGGCAGGATGCCGCTGCCGCCAAAGCCGACGTTGGGGGTCGGGATCAGCTGGATCTTGGCGTCGTTGTCATGCTGGTAATAGGAACTGATCGAGGTCAGGGTGATCCCGCCCAACTTCAGCGTGTTGGTCCAGGCCGCCTCGGTGTAGTCGAAGTTGAAGAAGCTGTCGCGACCGGTCGAGCGATAGTCGAACTTCGCATCGGGGTTCGCGCTGGCCAGGATCTGGCCACAGGCAAGGCCCGGCGCGCCATAGACTGCCGCCGGCGGACAATTGGCGATCTCGCCCGGGAAGGCATCGCGCGAGCGCAGGCGCGCCATGTCGACACGCAGGTCGCTGCGGAAGCTGTCGCTCGGTTCGAACCGCACAGAGATGCGGCCGATCCGGTCGCGCATGTGCGGGCCGTCCTGGTTCAGCGTGGTATTGAAGACATACCCGTCCATGCCCGAGAGGCGTCCGGCGGCGCGAACCGACAGGGTATCGCTCAGCGGCACGGTCACCCCGGCCTCCACCGTGTATTCGCCGTGCTCCAGTTCATAAAGCGCGCTGGCGTTGACCGCCAGGTCATTGCCCGGCTTGCGGGTGACGATGTTGAGCGCACCGGCCACGGCGTTATGGCCGAAGAAGGTGGTCTGCGGCCCGCGCAGCACCTCGATCCGGTCAAGGTCGAACAGGGCGGCGCGAGTGGCGCGCGAGCGGCCCCGATAGACGCCGTCGACGAACGTGCCGACCGCCTGCTCGAAGCCGACGTTGGCGCCCGAACCGACCCCGCGGATCACCAGCACGTCGGTGTTGGTGCCGCTGGTGATGCGCACGTTGGGCAGGCGGGCCGTCACGTCCTGCAGGCTGCGCAGGTCGGCGCGCTCAAGCTCCGCCCCGCCGACCACGGAAACGGCCACCGGCACGTCCTGCAGGCGCTGCTCGCGGCCGCGCGCGGTAACGACAATGTCGCCCTGGGCTTCGCCGGCCGGCTGCTCGGCCGCTGCCGCGTCCGGGGCGGCTTCATTGGCCAGCACCGGGCTGGCCAGCAGGCCCAGGCTGGTGCCGCACAGCAGCGCGAAGCAGGCACGGCGATTGGTCTGTCGGATCATTGTCTCTCTCCCCTCGATAGCGCCGTCGCATTGATTGCGGGAACGGGCGCTTATTGCTCTCCCGGGTCGGCTAGGCGAAGAGCACAATCGATAGAAGCGATGATTTTGGATAGCCTTTATCGAAACGGACAATACCGCCTTGTTTCCGGCGCTTGCTTGTCAGTCGGCGGTCCAGCCGCCATCCACGACCAGGCTGGTTCCGGTCATCAGTGCCGAGGCGTCGGAGGCCAGGAACACCACGGCCCCCATCAGGTCCTCTATCCGGCCGATCCGGCCCAGCTTGATCCTGGCCAAAACCGCAGCACGGAACTCCTCGTCCTCGAACATCGGCCGGGTGAGCGGCGTCTCGATGAAGGTCGGCGCGATTGTATTGGAGCGGATGCCGTGCGCCGCAAGGTCGAGCGCCAGAGCCTTGTTCATGCCTTCCAGGGCCCACTTGCTGGCACAGTAGAGCGAACGGTTGGGCCCGCCGACGTGGCCCATCTGGCTGCCCATGTGGATCAGGCTGCCCTGCGTGCCGGTTTCCATCATCCGCTTCACGCACGCCTGCGCAACGAAGAAGGCGCTCTTGAGATTGAGATCGAGCACGGCGTCGTAATCGGCCTCGCTCACTTCCCACACCGGCTTGGGTCGGTTCGTCCCGGCATTGTTCACCAGCACATGAAAGGGCTCGCGGTCCGTGAAGAAGGCGGAAACCGCGCCAAGGTCCGAAACATCGAGCACTGCCGCGCTGGCAGCCTGGCCGATCGCCGCGGCCGCCTCCTCAATCTCGCTTGCGGTGCGCGCTGCAAGGGTGACCTGCGCCCCGGCCTGGGCCAGCGCGGCTGCGGCGGCAAGGCCGATGCCCCGCCCGGCCCCTGTCACCAGCGCACGCTTGCCGTCGATGCGGAACGAGGGGGTGGTTGGTATGGTCATCCGCGTTTCGGCTCCCGTCGCTGCGCCGCCGCTGCGCGCGCGTTCGCAGGGTTTTCGATGTTGCGTGCCAGATAGGGCAAATTTAAAGCCGTTCGCAATGCAAGCCTTGCCCAACCCGAGCGTGCAATGAATGCCCGACCTCCCGGCAGGGCGCGAACGCGGCCCGGGAACCGGCCGACCGCCCCGGTGCGGCGCGGCGGCGAAGGCTCGAAAGCCGGCGCTGCGCTCCGGACGGGCCGATGAGGCAGGAGATCGTTGCCGCCGACATTGGCGGCACACACGCCCGCTTCGCGATCGCCCTGATTGACGGGGGCCAGGTCGCCGCGCTGGACGAACCGGTTACCCTGAAGACCGCCGACCACGCCAGCCTGCAAACCGCGTGGGAGGCGTTCGGCGCCAGGATCGGCGGGACGCTGCCGCGCGCGGCCGGGATTGCGATTGCCGCCCCGATTGCGGGCGAGACGCTGAAGCTCACCAACAATCCATGGGTAATCCATCCCGCGATGCTGCCGGCGCAGCTGGGGCTCGACCGGCACGTGCTGGTCAACGATTTCGGCGCGGTCGGCCACGCCGTGGCCACCCTGCCGCAGAGCCAGTTCCGCCATCTGGCCGGGCCTGACCTGCCGCTGCCCGAAACGGGCGTGATCAGCGTGATTGGCCCCGGCACGGGTCTGGGCGTGGCCAGCGTGGTCCGGGCGCAGGGCCATTACCATGTGATCGAGACCGAGGGCGGCCACGTGGAATTCCCCGCGCTCGACAGCATCGAGGACGCCATCCTTGCGCGGCTGCGGCGGCAGTTCACCCGCGTCTCGGCCGAACGGGTCGTGTCCGGACCGGGGCTCGGCGCAATCTACCAGTCACTCGCCGCGCTCGAAAACCGCTCGGTCGCCGAGCGCGACGATGCGCAGCTGTGGGCCAGCGCGCTCGAAGGCCGCGACAGCCTGGCGGCGGCGGCCTTCGAGCGCTTCTGCCTGAGCTTCGGGACGGTCGCGGGCGACATCGTGCTTGCCCAGGGCGGCAAGGCGCTGGTGATCGCCGGCGGACTGGGCCTGCGCATCGGGGACCGGCTCGGCCAGTCGGGCTTTGCCATGCGCTTCGCCGCCAAGGGGCGGTTCCGGCACCTGATGGAATCGCTTCCCGTGCGGATCATCACCCACCCCCAGCCGGGCCTGTTCGGAGCAGCCGCGGCCTTTGCGCGGGAATTTGCCCGGTGAAGCCGGTGCGGCAAAGCGGGAGCACTGCCTGCGGCCCGGCAGGCAACACGCGGATCCTCCGGACAGTGGAACGCTTCGGCCGGGGGCACAACAAGCCATTTCGCAAATCCAGTCGCACGCATATAAGCAAAGCAGGTAACCACGAATCCCGAGGGGCGGCAGAATGAATGTAGATGCACCAGGCGATATACCGAGCGTCTGGCCCGACCTGCCCGCACCTTACCGGCCCGAACAGTTCCTCGATATCATTGCCGATTGCGCCAAGATCGACCGCGCCCTGCTGGTTCCTTCGGCAACGATGGAATCACTGGGCATCCCTTCGCTCGACATGGTCGACATCCTGTTCGAGATCGAAGAGAAATTCGATGTCTACGTCCCGATGGGCGAGGAGATGGGCAATATCGTCTATCTGGCTGACTTCGTCACCATGCTGGCCGACCTGATCCGCAACGGCTCCACCCCGCCCGAGACCGCCTGAGGCCATGCGCCGCGTCGCCATTACCGGGATGGGCGCGATCAGCGCGGCCGGTTCGGATGTCACCGCACTGTGGGAAGCCGCGCGCGGCGGGCGCTGCGGAATGAGCCCGCTTGCCTTCGAACACGCCCGGGGCAACCGGATCCGGATCGCGGCATCGGTGCGGGATTTCGATCCCTCGACCTTCCTGGACGAGGCGACGCTGCGCACCGCGGATCGCTACACCCAGTTCGCGCTTCACGCGGCGGGCGAGGCGGCGGCCGATGCCGGGCTGGAGAACCGGGGCCTGGCGGGCGAGCGGACCGGCATCGTCATCGGCACCGGCATCGGCGGGGTCGGCACCATCGATGACGGCTGCCGCGCCTATTACCAGGGCGACCGGTTCGATACCCATGCCGTGCCCCGGATCATGCCCAGTTCGGGCGCCTCGCACATCGGCATAGCCCATGGCATCACCGGGCCGACCTTCACCGTGACCAGCGCCTGCGCCTCGGCCACTCAGGCGATCGGCGTCGCGGCCAGCCTGGTCCGGTCCGGCATCGTCGACCGGGTCGTGACCGGGGGGACCGAAGCCTGCCTGACCCCGGCGACGATGCGGGCCTGGGAGTACCTCAGGGTGCTGTCGCCCGATGCCTGCCGCCCGTTTTCGACGGGTCGCAACGGCATGGTGATCGGCGAAGGTGCCGGTATTTTCATCCTGGAAGCGGAAGATGCGGTGCGCGCGCGCGGCGGCCGGGTCCATGCCTGGCTGGCCGGATATGGCACCACCGGCGATGCCTGCGACATGCTGAGCCCCGATGTCCGGGGCGCGGCCCGCGCGATGGAGAACGCACTGGCGGATGCGGGCCTGACGGCGGCCGGGATCGGCTATGTCAATGCCCACGGCACGGGCACCGCCGCCAACGACCTCAACGAGGCGGAGGCCCTGCGGGCGGTGTTCGGCGCGGAGCTGGACCGGGTGCCGGTATCCTCCAGCAAGCCGATCGTCGGCCACGCGCTGGGCGCCGCCGGAGCGCTGGAACTGGCGATTACCGTGATGGCATTGAAGCATCAGGTGGTCCCGCCGCAGATCAATTGCCGCTCCCCCGATCCGAAATGCGCGCTCAACCTGCCGCTCGACGGGGCGCTGGCGCACGAATTTTCGGCGGCGCTGTCCAATTCCTTCGCCTTTGGCGGAATCAACGCCTCGCTGGTCGTGACCCGCGCGGAGTGAAGCCCCGGCCTGCGGCGGCCTGCGCCTTTTCGGTCGCGGCCTGCTCCAGGAAGGCAAGCAGATCGGCGCAATAAGCCGCCTCGCCCTGGCCGCGCGCAAGTTGCGGGCGGACGCGCAGTCCCGCCGGCGGCAGGGAGCAGATTGCTGCCAGCCAGGCTTCCTCGTCGTCCTCGGCCAGCAGCCGGGTGCCAGGCCCGCCGATCTCGCGGTGCGCGGCGATATCGGATGCAAGCGTCGGCACGCCAAGCGCAGAGGCCTCCAGCACCGGCATGCCGAACCCCTCGGCAAACGACGGGCTGAGCATCCCCGTCGCGCCGAGCACCAGCGCCGCCAGGGCCGGGCTGGACAGCCCCGACACGAAATGGATCCGCGACCAGACCAGCGGATCGTGGCCGATCCGGTCGACGATCTCCCCCGACCGGTACCCCATTGCCCCGACCACGACCAGGTGCGGCGCATCGCGGCCCAAGCGCGCCGCCAGCCGATGCCAGACGCGGAACAGCAGTTCGTGGTTCTTGCGCGGCTCCACCGTGGAGACGACGACGAAGTAATTGAGCCCGGCCAGTTGCGGCAGGCTCTGCTCCACGGCCCCGAAGGCATCCGGCAGCGGCAGCCAGCGCACCAGGCTGGGCAGCTGTGCCAGGCCGTGCTGGCCAAGCGCCTCGTTGACCCGCTCGCGGGCGTGGGCGGTGTTGAAGATCAGGCAATCGGCATGGCTGGCGACGGTTCGGACCATGCGGTCGTGGTGCCGCACCGCGCCTTCGCGCACCAGGTGGGGATATTCCAGCGGGATGACATCGTGCAGCATCATCGCGCTGGTGATGTCGCGGCGTTCCTCCAGCCAGTTGTGGAAGAACGGCACCGCCAGGCCAAGCTGGCCGACATTGATGTAGATCGCCCCCTGCGGCACGCCGCTGCGCGCCGGACGGCCCAGCCGGATCGATGTCACGCCCAGCAGGTCGACTATCCGCCGGATGCCCCGCCCCAGCGTCATGCCGGGCGGAACGTGGGGCCGCGCGTCGGGTCGTTCCGGCGCAGCGAGCCGTTCCAGCAGATCGCCCAGCGCCGCATCGCGTTCGACAGTCTCGCCCTCGGCCCACAGGCTCTCAAGCTTGTGGAGCAGTTTGCAGACCAGCCAGGCGGGATAGGCCCGCACTCCCCATGGGGTGGGAAGGATGCCCAGGTTGTCACTGGCCGGATCGGCGAACACCCGGCGGGCCAGCGCCAGATCGACCCGGTCGATCCCGCGCGGGGTGGCGAACAGCGGGCCGATGAACAGCCGCGTCAGGTCATAGGCGATCACGCGGGGGGTGGCGGTCAAGGTTGAACCCCCTTCTTCGGGCAAGGGACAGGGCTGCCGATGGGCTGGAATTCGCTTGCACCATCCAGTCCGCCAGCCTTAGACAGCGCTCCCGATCGGGTCAAGGCGACGGGCCGTGCGGGCCAGCCGCAGCCCCTTGCGCGGCCCTTTGCCGGTTCGGCAGACCGGCTACGCAAGCCCCGGCAGGGGCAGGAATGGTGAATGCGTGCAACGGATTAACGAAACCCTGCTGAGCCGCGCGGAGCGGCGCCTGCTGGACTGGGCATGCCGACGCATGCCCGCCCGTGTCAGCTCCGACATGCTCACCGCGCTGGGCGTGGCCGGGGCGGGGCTGTGCTTTGCCGGCTATGTGCTGGCGGGGGCCTGGCTGTGGCTCGCGGTGGCCGGGATGGCGCTCAACTGGGTGGGCGACAGTCTTGACGGCTCGCTCGCCCGCTTTCGCCGCGCGGAGCGCCCCCGCTATGGTTTCTTCCTCGACCACATGACGGACACCCTGGCGATCGCGCTGATCATGGTCGGGATCGGGCTGTCGCCGCACGTCAATCTGGCGGTCGCCCTGGCGGCGCTGGGGGCCTATTACGCGATGACCATCCTGACCATGGCGACCTGCATCGCCACCGGGGTATTCCGCATCAGCTTCGGCGGGCTCGGCCCGACGGAAATCCGGCTGGTGATCGCCGTCTGCACAGCGGCCGCTGCTCTGCTGCCGGTCCCGGCCTGGACGATCGGGGGGAATGAGCTGACGATCTACGATGCGCTGATGGCCGCAGTGGCCGCAGGACTGGTCGTGACCTGCCTGGCCATGGCCCGGCGCACGGCGCGCGAACTGGCGGCGCTCGATCCGGGCAGCGGCAAGTCTTCTCCTGCCGACGCGGGGCGGCACTGACCGTCAGTTGTCGGTAAAGGCCCTCGCGAACTGGTCGCGCAGCGGCTTGAACATGTAGGACAGCAGCGAGCGGCTGGTGGTCTCGATATGGGTTTCCGCCGGCATGCCGGAGCGCAGGTCGAGCCGCGCGGCGCGCAGCTGTGCCGGATCGATCGTCACCCTGACCGCATAGTACGAATGGCGGCCATCCGCGCTGTCCGTCCGGTCGGTGGCGACATAGGTCACCTGGCCGCGCAGTTGCGGGGTGTTCGCCATGTTGAACGATGTGAAACGGACATAGGCAACCTGCCCGGCGCGGACCTGGTCGACGTCTTCGGGCGGGACGGCGACTTCGACCACCTTCTGCTCGCCATCAGGGACGATCTCCATGATCGGTTCGGCCGGCCGGATCACTTCGCCAGTCGAAGAGAAGGCCAGCTTTTCGACCGTGCCGACATAGGGCGCGCGGATCTCGCTGTTGTCGTGCTGGTCGGTCGCCGCGACCGAGCGCAGCTGCTGCTGGCTCAGCGTCGTGTTGATCTGGGCCAGGTCCTCGCCCGCCTGCACCCGGCGCGTCTCTCCCAACTGGATCGATTGCTGCCGGGTCTCGGCGATCCGGGCGCGGGCCTGGGCAATCCGCGACTGCAGCGCGCCGATGTTGCCGTCGATGTCGGCAGCGGCGCGTTCCAGCTGGTTGATCCGGGTGATCGTGACGAGGCGCTTTTCCCACAGCTGCCGGATCGCCACGCGCTCTTCCTCGATCAGCACCCGTTGCCGTTCGAGCGACTTGATCTGGGCCTCGAGCCCGCCGATCTCCTCGCTGTACTGTTCGATGCGCTGGGAGAGCTGGGCGCGAAGCTGCACTTCCTCGCTCCGCCGCTGGCTGAACAGCTGGGCGGAATCGCGCATCGCCTGGCGAGCGCCCGGGCTGTCCGCACGGGCAAGTTCCGCCGGCCAGGCGATCGCCCCCGCCCCCCTGCGCTCCGCCTCGAGCCGGGCACGCTCGGCCAGCAGTTGCTCGACAATCTGGGTCGAATAGGTGGCGTCGGCGCCGGTGACATTGTCCTCCAGCCGCAGCAGCACCTGTCCCGCTGCCACGCGCTGGCCATTTTTCACCAGGATTTCGGCAATCGCACCGCCGGTCGGGTGGGCGATCCGCTTGACCCGCGATTCGACCACGACCTGCCCCATGCCGATAACCGCGCCGCCCATCGGCACGAACGCCGCGAGCAGCGCCAGCGCGAGGAACAGGCCCCCCGCTGCATAGAGCGCGCGCTTCAGGTCGAACGCGTCGGCGGGAGCGCTGGCCCCGGGATTGGTCCAGAGGTCCGGCAGGCGCGGCGCGGTGGGAGGAAGGCGCCCGTTCATGCCGGCACTCCGCCCTGGGCCGGCTTGCCCTGCAGCCGAGCGAGAACCGCGTCGCGGGTATCCAGGTCGACGATCCGCCCGGCCTGCATCAGGGCGATGTGCGTGACCGGCCCCAGCGTGGCGGGGCGGTGGGTGATCATCACCACCATCCCGCCGCGCGCCTTCACCCCCTCGATCGCCCGGGCCAGCGCCTCGTCGCCGGCGGCGTCGAGATTGGAATTGGCCTCGTCCAGCACGACCAGGTGAGGATCGCGGTAGAGCGCCCGCGCCAGCCCGAAGCGCTGGCGCTGGCCTGCGGACAGCTCGAAAGTGCCACCGCCAAGCCGCGTCTCGTAGCCATCGGGCAGGCCCAGGATGATATCGTGCAGGCCGGCCGCGCGGGCCGCCGCAATCACCAGGTCCGAAGTGGCTTCCGGATCGAACCGGGCAATGTTTTCGGCCACCGTGCCTTCGACCAGCTCGACCTGCTGCGCGACATAGCCGAAGGCGCCGCCGATCTCGTCCGCGTCCCACTGGTCATAGGTCGCACCGTCGATCCTGATATCGCCCCGCTGCGGTTTCCAGATTCCCAGGATGGTCTTGGCCAGCGAGCTCTTTCCGGCCGCACTCGGCCCGACCACGGCGAGCGCCTGCCCCGGGCGCAGCTGCAGCGAGGCACCGGCCACGACAGCGAGCTGCGATCCGGGCGGAGCCACCCAGACGTCCTGCAGTTCGAGCGCGCCATGCGGGCGGGCCAGCCTGACGCTACGCGGTTCAGGCTGGGGAAATTGGGCGAGCAGCGCGACCAGCCGTGCCCAGCCCGAGCGGGCCGCGGCAAAGCTGCGCCAGTTGGCAATCGCCTGGTCGACCGGGGCCAGCGCGCGGCCGGTCAGCACCGAGGCGGCGATGATCACCCCGCCGCTGGCGTCTCCGTCGATCACCAGCAGCGCGCCCACGGTGAGGACCACCGATTGCAGGAACACGCGGAACAGCCGCCCCGCCCCGCCCAGTTTCGACATGGCCCGCGACAGCCCGGTCTGGGCCTGGACGAGTTGCCCGTCCCACGCGCAGGTCTTGTCGATCAGGCGGCGCTGCATGCCCATCGCCCAGGCGGATTCGGCCAGGCGCAGTTCGGTCAGGCTGGCTTCGGAGCGGCGTCCGGTAGCGATCGTGAGGTCCCGGGTGCCGGATTCGGTGCGCCGGTTGGTCGCCAGCGTCAGCGCAGTCAGCACCAGCGTGCCCAGCAGCGCGGTCAGCCCCAGGGTCCAGTGCAGGGCGGTAAGCACGATCAGGAACAGCAGGACCCACGGCAGGTCGATGATCGCGGCAGGCCCCATTCCCGACAGGAAGGCGTGGACCTGGTCGAGATCCCTGATCGGCTGCAGGCGATCGCTCTCTCCCTTGCCGCGGCGCAGGGTGCTGTTGATCGTGGCGTAGTGGACGGGCCTGAACAGGTCGGAGCGCAGGTGATTGGCAATCCCCAGCAAGGCCTCGCTGCGAATCTGTTCGAACGCGAACTGGAACAGGAAGATCACCACCAGCATCACGAACAGACCGGTCAGGGTCGGCACGCTGCGGCTGGGCAGGACCGAATCATAGACCAGCAGCATGTAAAGCGATCCGGCGAAGGTCAGGATATTGATCAGAATGCTGCACACGGCAACCACCGCGAACCGGGCCCGATAGTTCTGGACAAATCGCAGGAACAAGTAGCGCCCTTTCGCAATGGCCCGGCCGTCTCGGGCGAGCCTGCCGTCGCAGGTGGAACTTGCCCTGCCGTTCTGGCCCGGGAAGTCAATCACCTGTCCGCCCTGATAATCTGGCTGGCAGATATTGCCATAGCCATGAATCGATGTGCGGAGGCGGTCCGGGCCGGACAAGCCCCGTGGTGATCGGGGCAAGCCGATCGGTGTATCGGCCAGCCTGGGTGCCGCTCGCCCCGCCAGCCGCAGGCCGGCTGGTGGATCGATCCGGGAAACTCACCCTCAGACCGGCTGGCCAAACGCCGAATTGGACGATAGGTTCTCATCCATAAGAATATCCCGGAGAATTACAAGAATATCCCGGAGAATTACGGCATGGCCAAGTTGACTGTCATCGACCTCAATCAGGCTGTCGACTTTGATGATCTCGATCTCAACTGGTACATGCGGTTCCTTGACTATGCCGAACTGGAGCAGGGCTACAACGCCTCGCTGGCTGGGCGGATCTATCCCGATGTTGCCTATGTCGAGGCGTCGACCGGCACCGAGGCGCTGACCCTCGCGGTGGGCGGGATCAACCTGACCGCCAACGATAACGGCCTCACCGGCGGGCGGATCACCGGCATCATCGAATTCGATACCAACAGCGGGCAGATCGTCTACCTGATCCAGGACATCGACATTTCCGCCGTTGCCTTCCAGAGCGCGCTCAATACGGCAAGCAGCGCGGACGAGCGGTCCCTGCTGCAGATCGCGTTGCAGGGTGCGGATACCATCTCGCTCAGCAACATGGGCGACCGCGCCTATGGTTTTGCCGGCAACGACCAGATTTTCGGCAAGGGCGGAGCCGACTGGATCGACGGCGGTTCGGGCAACGACGACATTCGCGGCGATGACGGGGCGGACAAGCTCTATGGCGGAACGGGTGACGACAGCCTGATTGGCGACTTTCTCTCTGCCGACGGGACTTTCGGTCCGGCGGGCGACGATGAACTGTACGGCCAGGATGGCGATGACGTCCTGATGGGCGGTCCGGGCAACGACCTGCTTGATGGCGGGTCGGGCACGCGCGATTTCGCCAGCTTCTACGCTGCTCCGGCCGGAGTGACGGTCGACCTGTCGAACACCGGCTGGCAGAATACCGGCGAAGGCAGCGACCGGCTGGTCGGCATCGAAGGACTGATCGGCTCTAAATACAACGATGTCCTCACCGGCGACGGGCAGGACAACGATTTCCAGGCCCACGACGGCGCCGATACGCTGGATGGAGGCGGCGGAACCGACAAGCTGTACGGCGGCAAAGGCAACGACACCTACCTGATCAAGGTGCAGTCCGGCACGACGATCACCGAATACGCGGGAGAAGGCCAGGACAAGGTCATTTCCCGGATCAGCACCTATACCCTGCCCGATCACGTCGAGGTGCTGGTGCTGGAAGGCCTGATGGCGCTCAAGGGGATAGGCAACAGCCTCGCCAACGAACTGTTCGGCAACGAATTCAACAACGAGCTGCAGGGCCTGGATGGCGACGACCTGCTGGATGGCGGCGCGGGCGACGATCTTCTGCTGGGCGGCACCGGCTTTGACAAGCTGCTGGGCGGCGACGGGAACGACACGCTCGACGGCGGTGTCGGGGCCGACACGATGATCGGCGGCGAGGGCAACGACACTTATTACATCGACGCTCCAGGCGATTCAGCGACCGAGGTCGTGGGCACGGGCGGGATTGATACGATCATCACCAACCAGACGACCGATCTGGGCGAAGCGTTCGAGATCCTCTATCTCACCGGCAACGCCAACCTCAACGGCACGGGTGGCAGCCAGAACAACGCCCTCACCGGCAACGCCGGCGACAATCTGCTGCGCGGGCTGGCCGGCGATGACGGCATCGTCGGCGGCGCGGGCGGCGATACGCTGGATGGCGGCGCGGGAGGCGATGTGCTCGATGGCGGCGTCGGAGTGGACACCGCGCTGTTCACCGGCAACCGCAGCCTCTACACGATCTCCCAGACAGCGACCGGCAAGTTCACGGTCACCGGCCCAGACGGCACCGACAAGCTCAGCAATGTCGAGTTTCTCCAGTTCGCGGACCAGAAGGTCAAGCTCTACCCCGGCACCGGCACCAACGTGAACTTCGCGACCGACGATCCCGCCACCTACATGACCGCGATCCGCGATTTCGACGGCAACGACGTGGGCGCGGCGGCGGACTGGAAGCGGATCGGCAGCGCTGATGTCA